>PDWJ01004130.1_pt1 | contig 33718 bp, 55 predicted proteins | sample 1430881 | NCBI WGS metagenome assembly PDWJ01 (sample SAMN01162460, study PRJNA174530) | Oral metagenome, whole genome shotgun sequencing project. | biome: Marine environment; feature: Marine mammal; material: Swab sample of the gingival sulcus; isolation source: swab sample of gingival sulcus...
TTCATCAAACATTTGAGAAAATGTGATATCTATATTTAATGTGTTCATTTTATTTATATTGTGCTTCGCTAGTGCGTTTTTAGCAGCTGTTTTAGTTGTGTGGTAACTTAAGTACTTATAGATCCTGGTACCATCATCGCGATACCCAGCACTTAAACGCACAGCATATGGTTTCCTTCTCTTTTTACCAAGATTTACTATACAACCATAGCCATTAGGATTTCTCATTGATTTGTCCTCCTATTATTGATATAATAGGCATAGAGGTAGCCTATTTTAACTCAGTAGTCCTATCTTAACTTTAATAGTCTTAGTGCCAGCTAAGGCTATTATTATATTATTTGATTAAAATTGCATTATTAATCTTATTTTTTGATACATTTTGTATCACTTTTTGTGATTTTTTCACAAAAAATGTATTGTAATTTAAAGAATTACATCTTTAGATTTAGCTTCCTTTTCTTCTTTTAATAATTCTCTTCTACTTTTTAATCCAGCTATCTCTCTAACAATTGCATCGAAAAGATTTTCTAAATATCCTGGAATTAATTCCATTACTAATTTCTTATTTTCATCATAACTTATAATATAAACTTTTATAGGTTTTTTCTTTTTTGCTTTTCCTTTTTGTGATACAGCTCCTACAACAGCCCCAGCTCCTCCAGCTAAGACTCCACCAATGACAGCTCCACCTAATCCGCTTTTATTTCCTTTATCGATGTAATAAGTCTCAAATTCAGTATCATTAATTTTACTTATAGGTAAAACAACATCGCCAGTTTTAGAAAAACGCTCTTTAAAAATAATAGTGTTTTCTTTATCATTTATTTTCGCTTCCAAAACTGCATTTGTATCAAAGTTTGGAAAACCTGAAATAACCTTCACACCTAATCTCTTTTTTTGTCCACTAAATAATCCCATTATATTAATACTCCTTACTTAATTTATAAACTAATTTGCCTACTATCCTAAAATTATCATTTGTTACAAAAATAGGTTCAAAGTTATTGTTAGCTGGCATAAGTACTATACCATTATTAGTTTTTCTAAAAACTTTGCAAGTCGCTTCATTTTCATAACAAAAAGCTCCTACCTGTCCATTCTCAAGAATATTTGTTTTCTCAAAGAAAAGTAAATCTCCGTCATTTATTCCTCTATCAATCATACTATTGCCTTTTGCATAATTAGCAAAGTACTCTTTATCATTACTCAAAATATTAGAAGGAAGAGTGATTATGTCTATGATATTTTCTTCAAGTAAAGAAAGCTCTCCACAAGCTATATCTTCATATAAAGGAATATTGATAGTATTAGCAACTATATATTCTCCATCTATAATATCTGATTTTGAAACATTAAACACTTCAGCTAATCTTTCGATCATTCCCATTTTAGGTTCGCTGTTACCAACTTCCCAAGAAGATACAGTTTTACCACTTACTCCAAGTTTTTCTCCTAATTCACTTTGTGATAATCCGTATTTTTTTCTATACTTTCTAATTCTATCTTTCATGAAATCCACCTCTTAATAATTCTCATTTATATAGATATATTATAACTTTTTTCGTGTTTAGTCAATTAAAATTCTAAAAAAGTTAGAAATATTACTTGACAATCTAAGAAACTTAGAATAATATAAGGGTGGGAGGTAAATAAAATGATTAAAAAAGAAGCTAAAACTTTAAAAGATTATAGGATGTTAAATGATTTTACTATGGAAGATATCGCTAGTAAATTAGGGATGCACCCTCAAACTTATGCGAAATATGAAGCTTTTCCAGAAAATCTTTCTATCAAACAAGCTAAAGAAATAGCAAGTATATTCAATGTTTCTGTTAATGATATTTTTTTTAAAAACGAAGTCTAAGAAACTTAGAATTTTAATAAGCGAAGGAGGATAGATGATAAAACATTACATCACGAAATATGAAGAAGAAGGAACAATGTATGTTGAAAGTTGGCTACAAATTAATGTGTTTGGTAAATGTTTTTGTTTTTCAAAAAGAAGAATAAAAATATAAAAGCCGAATTAACGGCTCTTATATTACTTTCTTTTCCATTTGTTGCCAGGTTTTGTAGTAGGAGGTAAACGGTCACCTTGATCAATATGTACTGTTTTGCCTTTTGAAAACTCGCCACCGCGTGGTCCAACTTCTTCATATGTACCAGCGGGCTTGTTATCCATACCTGGTTTATACAAGTTTCCCATATCGGTCTCCTTTCTGCTAAAAAGCACTATATATAGTACCTTTTAACCAAATAAGTATATACATATTGTACTATAAAGGAGGAAAAAATGCAAATTAAGAGAGAGTGGATGATAGAAGCAAGAGAGAAAAAGAGCTTAACTCAAATGGAGTTAGCTAAACAGATAGGAATTAGCCATAGAACGATAGGACATTTTGAAACTGGCTACAGAACACCAAGTATAGTTTTTGCAAAAAAGGTGGCGAAAGCGCTTGATGTTGATTGGACTAAGTTTTATGAACATATCGAGTAAGGAGGAAAAGTGAATGACATAGAATATGCTAGCGATAAATTAGGGATAAGTAAGCAAGCGCTAAGAATAGCTATTCAACGAGGAGCTTTTAAAGAGTTTGCACAGTGTTGGAAAAGTAATAAGCATTATAGCTACTACATTAATAGAAAATTGTTAGCTAAATATTTAGAAGGAGGAGTTAATGAAACGCATTAATATCTTTATTAATCTATTGATAGCAACTATTACTGCTTTAATCCTTATAGATCTATTATTTATGAATGGTGTTAAAACTATAGAGCTATTAGAAAAAGCAAGGTTTAGTGGATTGATATTGACATTCCCACTTATAGTTATAGGAATGATTCTATATAACTTGTGGAATCCAAATGAAGAATAGGAGGAAAAGAATGATAGGTCAAATAATGTTGGTAGCCTATATTGTAGGAATTGCAGTGGCTCACGCATTTATAATGACGATGACTAAACAAAAGGAGGTTTGATGGAGAACCAAAAAATAATTGGAAGGATTGATGAAGTAGTATATGAATGTTTTTGTTGCGAAAGGCGACCCTGCACAGATCGATACAAAGTAAAAGCAACACACAAAAGTGGAGGTTGCGGGAAAATAATGCAGCGCTACATTTGCGAAAGATGCTACAACTTACTGAAAGGAATTGAAGAAGGCGAAATAATCACAATAAAAAAAGAAAGGCCACAAACTGTGACACAATCCCTCGACAAGGAAATTGTATCACTTTTGGCCGAGAAAGTCAAAGGAGGACAATAATGACATTTAAAAATGTAAAAATGACGGAAGCTCAAGCGGGTCAAGCAGTAAAATCATTGCTGCAACTTGGAATTGATAAGGTAACTATTGAGTCGGTAGGTAAAGGCTTATACAAAGTAACAGCAGTAGAAGGGAAGTAGCGATGAAAGAAATTATAATCAAAAGGTTAACACTAGAGTACTTCAAAGGTATTCACAATTTAGAAGTACTCTTTAATGACAAAAACACAAACATTTACGGAGACAACGCAGTCGGAAAGACAACAATATTTGATGGATTTACCTGGCTTTTATTTGATAAGGATAGCTTGAACCGATCAGACTTCGGAATCAAGACGATAGATGGAGAAGGCAACACAATGCACGGAGTAGAACACAAAGCAGAATGCCAACTTGAAGTAGATGGAGAGGAAATCACACTAAAAAAAGTATTTAAGGAAAAGTGGACTAAAAAACGAGGTTCTGCAGATAAAACATTTGAAGGTCACACCACATCATACTTTATAAATGAAGTCCCATATACGAAAACAAAATATCAAAAAGCAATCGATAACATCATATCAGAAGACGAATTCAAGTTAATAACAAACCCTTTATTTTTCAACGAAGTACTGAAGAAACAAAATAGACGAGACTACCTAATGACATTTAGCAACTTATCAGATATTGATGTTTTAAAAAAAATGGAAACAGCCGACTATTTACCTGAAGCTTTAAAGAAGTACTCGCTGGAGGAACTAAAAGCAATGGCTAAAGCCCAAATGAAGGAGCTGAACAACAACCTGAAGGAAATACCGATAAGGATAGACGAGCTGAACGGCCAGATAAAAGAGTTCGATTTTAAAATGTTAAAAGTAAGAGCAACATCAATAAAATCAGACCTAAAACGAATGAATGAATCAGTGATAAGCGCTAAAGACTTCCAGGAAGCATACCAAGCGAAACTAAAAGAAATCGAAGAGTTAAGGGCTAAAGCTAGAGAAATAAAGGAAAAACATGACGAGGAGTATAGAGCCAGAAGCAATCTTTTAAAACAAGCCTACAATGATGAGGTAGACATTTACAAAGACAAGCTAAGGGAAAAAGTAGGACTGGAAGCAGAGATAGGCAGAGCGTCATACGATATAGAAAATAAAAAACACGAACAGGCCGAAGAACGAAACAAGTGGAACAAGCTAGACGCTAAAAACTTTGAAGGGTCAACCAAGTGTGAACTGTGTGGGCAGGAGAGAACAGCAGACGACATAGAGAAATTAAAAAGGGAATTCAACCTGCATAAGAGCAAAAAGTTAGAAGAGATAGCAGCAAGAGGTAAGGCTCTAGGAGTCGAAATAAAAGAGCTAGAAGAGAAACGAGAATCATACAAAGAAAAACTAACCGAATATGAAAACTTGCAGATGCCGTCAGAGATGGAAGCAAAAAAAGAAAAAAGAAATAGATGAGAAAACAGAACTGCTGGAGATAGATAGCAAACCACCTGAAGACGAGCAGAAAGGCTACAAAATAAGCCTAGAAAAGGAACTTGAGGAGATAACACAAAAGCTAGCAAGTGAAACGCTAAATGAGGAAATACAAGCGAAAATAGAGGACTACAAAACAAAAGAAAGAGAAATAGCAAAACAATATGAAGAGTCGCAGGCGCATATGTACGAGATCGAGGAGTTTATAAAGACAAAAGTAGCACTGATTAGCGACGATATAAACGCAATGTTCAAGTATGTAAACTTCAAGCTTTTTGACGAGCAGATAAACGGCGGAATAGTTGAGACCTGCGAAGCAATGATAAACGGTGTGCCATACTCATACGCAAACAACGCTGCAAAGATAAATGCAGGACTTGATGTAATCAACACAATTAGCCAAAAGGTAGGAGTTAGAGCACCGATATTTGTAGATAACGCAGAGAGTGTAAACGAAATAATCGACACAGACAGTCAGCTTATAAAACTTGTAGTGTCGATAGATAAAGAACTGAAGATAGCATAGGAGGAACCATGTCAAAAGAAATAATGGATTTGAGTAACATAGCTAGAGGAGCAATAAACGAAGCGTTCACGGAGGAGTTCAAAAAGGTTTTAGAAAACATACTAGACCCAAATACACCAGCAAAAAAGAAACGAAAGATAACAATATCATTAGAACTTACACCGAACGAAAAGAGAGACCAAGCTATTGTAAATACGGTTGTAAAATCAACAATAGTCCCAGCCGAGTCAGTAGATACAATAATGGCGATAGGAAGAACAAAGAATCAGTCAATAATAGCTCAAGAACTAATGACTCAAGCTGTCGGACAATTAGAAATAACTAACAACGGAAATATTGAAGAACCAGGAACAAAAATCATATTTAAAAAAGAGGAGGAATAAAAGATGAACGGTATCAAAGAAGCAATAGAATATTTAATCAAGGATGTATCAGGAGTAAACATAGAAGAAATTGATGGAAGAACATACAGTGATAAACATTTAGTGAGGATTGATGAACCTAAAATAGAAACTCTTAGTTTATCAACACTATCAAGTGTGGTCGATGTGATAAAAAAGAAGATTGTGGATCCAAAACACATAATAATACAAATTCAATCACCTACAGATGTAACTATTAGAACGAATTATTTAAACGATGTAAATCAAAGAGAAATATATGTAAAATGCATACCTGACTTACCAACAGTTACAACTGATAGATTTATGGATTTAGAAAGTTTTAACATAATGCTCCAATCAGTGTTTGTAGATAGCGAGGATTTGAGAAAAGTTCTAGCAGTTGTGGGGAGTGTTACAGACAACACAGTGAAAACAATTGATGATGATGGAATAACACAACAGGTACAGGTAAAAGCTGGAATAACAAGAAAAGCTGATGCAGTAGTACCGAACCCAGTCAGATTATACCCATTTAGAACATTTGTAGAAATAAACCAACCATCTAGCAATTTTGTTTTAAGAATGAAAGATGGTCCTTCAGCAGCATTGTTTGAAGCAGACGGTGGAGCGTGGAGACTTGAAGCAGTACAAAGAATAAAAGAATACCTAACATCAGAACTAAAAGAATTAGAAGTTCTAATAATAGCGTAGCAGGAGGAAAAATGGAAAAGAATTTCAAACTAGCTGGGGTTACATTTGAAGGAAGAAAAGAAAACATAGATGCAGTTTTTAAAACAGACCGTGATGATGTAAAACTAGTTTTAATCAGAGAAAAAGACAATAAGTATGATAGCAACGCAGTAAGAATAGAAGCAGAAACAAATGGATCCACATATGACCTCGGATACATTCCGAAATATAGAAATGGACCGATTGCAGAGAAACTAGACAACAATGAAGAAGTAAAAATAACAAACTATGAATTCGTAATTTTTGAAAATGAACCAGTAAACATTAAGCTAACGCTTGAATACTAAGGAGGAAGAGAATGAGTAATCAAATAGCAAAGAAAAAAGAGAAAATAACAGATTTAGTACTACAGAGAGTACTGCAGAAACAAATGGATGGATCCATACACCTACCGAGCAATTACAGCGCTCAAAACGCAATGATGGCTGCATACCTGATCCTACAGGAGACAAAGAATAAAAACGATGAAAGCGTACTAGCAACCTGCACCCAACCATCGATAGCAAACGCATTAATGAACATGGTGGTTCAGGGTTTGAACCCAAACAAGCAACAGTGCTACTTCATACCTTACGGAAAGACACTGACAATGCAGAGGTCATACCTTGGTACAATCGCGGTAACAAAGCGCCTGGAGGGAGTAAAGGATGTAAAAGGATATCCAGTTTATAAAGATGATAAATTTGAATTAGACTTTGACATTTTAACAGGAAAACAAACGATTAAAGAGTACAAGCCAACAACCAACAGAAATGAAAAAGACCTAATCGGCGCGTTCGCATTGATAATTGGAGAGGAAGACATACTCCATGTAGAGTGGATGACAATGGACCAAATAAAGAAAGCTTGGAATCAAGGTCAAATGAAAGGCAACAGCGGAGCGCATAAGAACTTCCCTGATCAAATGGCGATTAAGACAGTAATAAACAGAGCCTGCAAAACATACGCGAAGACAAGTGATGATAGTGGTCTTATCACTTCAATGCTAACACAACAAACGGATGAAGAGGTCGAAGTAGAAATTGCAGAAAACGCAAATGTTGAAATTTTAGAATCAGAAGAAGTAGATGAAAAAACATACATCGACCCAGAAACAGGCGAAGTGTTAGAAGAAGAACTAGCAGAACCAAAGGAAGTCGCAGAACCACAAACAGGGAAAGCACCATTCTAATGTTAAAGACAACACTAGGAAGTGGATCCAGCGGCAATTGTTACCTAATAACAGACGGGAGCACCACACTACTAATCGAGTGTGGGCTTCCATTCAAAAAGATCCAAAAAGGACTAAAATTTAAAACTTCATCAATAGACGCTTGTTTAATCTCACACGAGCATATGGACCATGCAAAAGCAGCAAAAGAGATGATAAAAAATGGGATAGATATTTACACACAAAGAGAAACCCTGGAGGTTTTAAATTTGAAAAGCCACAGGACACACGAGATTAAGCCTAAAAAAGCATTTAAGGTCGGCACCATGGAAATACTACCCTTTGACCTTCCACACGACGGTGTGCCAAATGTGGGCTTTCAAATTACATCTAGGACTACAGGGGAAAGACTAGTATACATCACTGATGCAACTTACTGCAGGTACCGATTTAATAAAGTCAATTACTTTATGGTTGAGGCTAATTATTGTTTGAGCGTCCTAAACAAAAACCTTGAAGGTAATAAACTCCATTTAGATTTAAGAAACCGAGTAAGAAGGTCGCATATGAGTGTAGAACAGACAGTCGAATTCTTAAAAAGCAACGATTTAAGAGCAGCAAAAGAAATATATTTGTTGCACTTATCAGATGCAAATTCAGATGAAGAAATGATGAAGAAAATGGTGCAAGAAACAACTGGTGTCCCAGTGACAATTTTATAAGGATGTAACTATGGATAGAGAAAAAGGATGGATAAAACTTCATAGAAAAATGTTAGACAATCCTATCGTTTGCAAGGACGTAGATCATTTAGCAGTATGGGTATACTTATTGCTTAAAGCTACTCACAAAGATATAGAAAAATTGTTTGGTAAAGATATTATCACTCTAAAACCTGGTCAGTTAATTACAGGAAGAAAGAAGATAGCTAGTCAATTAAACATTTCTGAAAGTAAAGTGAACCGAATTATAAAAAGGCTAAAAAACGAACAACTAATTGAACAACAAGTGAACAACAAGGGAAGCCTTGTGACTATAAGGAATTGGGAACTTTACCAAAATGATACTGAACAACAAAACGAACAACAAGTGAACAACAAGTGGACAGCAAGTGAACAACAAGTGAACACTAACAAGAATATAAGAAATAAAGAATATAAGAATAATAATAATATTATTACCTCGCACAAGTTCGAAAAAGGGTCGGTTGAGTTAGAAACAACGAAGAGAATGATAGCTATCTTGCTAAAGGCAAAACCAGATGCAAAGAAACCTAACGAGCAAAGCTGGGCTAAAGAAGTAGATAAGATACTCCGTATTGATGGAAGAACATCAGAACAGATAGTGTGGCTATTCAACTGGGCACAAAACAACGACTTCTGGGTAGCACATGTTAGAAGTCCTAGAAAGCTACGAGAGAAATGGGACACACTAGAGATACAAGCGACTAGGGGGAGAAAGAAAACATCAAGAGAAGTAGATGCAGATGAGCGTGACAAAAACATAGATGAGGTGTTCGATGCGTTTGAACAAGCATAATTTTAAAAAGTTAGCAGAACTGATAGAAGAGTTATTCCCGACATTCAAAGTGCCAAAGACAAAGATAGGCATAGCGATTTGGATAGAGGATCTGGCCAAGTACGACATGGAAACGATATTCATAGGCGTAAAGAGACTATATCGCAAGGAGCAATACTTCAACTACAGTCAGCTGCTAAAAGAAATAGACAAAGAAGCAACCAAGGGTCAGTACGATTATCTGATCACTAACAGGAACTACGAGCTACCACCAGGAAAAGAGAAAAAGAAAATAACGGTTGAAGGTGGAAGGTTAGACTTTGAGAACAGGAGTGGCAAATTGGAAAAAGCAAACTTTGATAAGTTGCTAGAGAATGTGGAGGTTATAAATGATTAAGCTAGTGATCTACGGTAACCCAGTCACAAAGAAGAACAGTAGCAGGATTATAAAGACAAAGACTGGAAGAACAATGCTAATACCTTCAAAGGCTTATGCGCAGTATGAAAAGGATTTTATAAGCCAAGTGACAGGTGATTATAAGCTAGGCATAGATTATGCAGTGAATGTTAAGGCGGTTTATTACAGACAGACCAAGCGCAGAGTAGATCTTAACAACCTACACAGTGCGCTGCATGACTGCTTGGTAAAGGCTGGAGTACTTGAAGATGATAACTACAAGATAATCGCTAGGACAGATGGAAGTGAAGTGAGGTTTGATAAAAAGAATCCAAGAGTGGAGATAGAAATAGAGAGATTATGATTAAAATACTAGAATTATTTGGAGGTATAGGAGCTCCTAGAAAAGCTATGATTAATCTTGGAATAGATCATAAGTCAATAGATTATGTTGAGTGGAATGAAAAAGCGGTTAGGACTTACAATGCTATGTTCGATAACGGTTATAAGCCTGAATCAGTAGTTGGTTATAATTTAAGGCCAGATATCCTTATCCATGGTTCGCCTTGTCAAGACTTCAGCGTTGCTGGTAAACAATATGGAGGAAATGTGGGAGATGGTACCAGGTCAAGCCTTATGTTTGAAACTATTAAGATAATAAGACAAATGGGAGAGTGGAAGCCAAGAGTTGTCATTTGGGAAAATGTAAAGAATGCTCTTAGTACTAAGATGAGACCAGCTTATTTAAGCTATATAAGAGATATGCATAACCTAGGATATAAAAGCAGCTCTAAGGTTCTGAATTCAATAAGCTTTGGAGTGCCACAGTATCGAGAGCGACTATTTGTAGTTAGTGTTCTAGGTGATGAATACTTTAGTTTTAAAAAACTAGAGCATAAAAAGATGAAAGATATAAAAAAATATCTTGAAGAAGATGTATGGGATGAGAAGTATCTCATAAAGCAGCCGAGCATGTTGAATAAGCTTCCAACAGTGAAAGGGATATCTAAAACCTATGGAGGTGGTCTTAAAGAAATAACTACTCATGCATGGACTATAACAACAAAGCAAATGCGATGCCCTAATTCTGGAATAATTAAAAGACCAGATGGTAAGTGGAGATATTTAACTGAAAGAGAATGTTGGAGACTTATGGGATTTAGTGATGAAGACTTTGAAAAAGCTCTAAAAGAACATCCAGGGCGAGAAGGCTGCATGAACTCAACACTATATCACCAAGCAGGTAATAGCATAGTGGTTGATGTTTTAGAAGCAATATTTAAACAAGTATTAAAGCAATATGAGTTGATAAAGGAGGAACAATGAATAGCGTGGTGCTAGTTGGAAGACTTACTAAAGATCCAGTACTAAGATATACACCTGATAACAACCGTGCAGTTGCAGATTTTACAATTGCAGTTGATAGAGCTTTCAAGAGAGATGAAGCAGACTTTATCAGAATAGTAACCTGGGGAAAGCAAGCAGAGAATGTGGCTAACTATTTATCAAAAGGGTCAAGATGTGCTGTGCAAGGCAGTATTCAGACAGGGTCGTATGTTGATAAAAACGGTGTGACTAGATACACAACTGATGTAGTAGCTAACCAGGTCGAATTTTTAAGTAAAAAATCAGATACTGGCCAGAATGTAAGTGGCAACACAGACCTGTCAGAACTAGGGAACAAAGAAGACCTGAAGGACTTTGATGAGAGCGACATACCATTTTAAATGTTGCTTATTGTGAAACAAGTGAGGGAGTGAGAATGACATATAACAAAGAGAGTAAAAACCCATATAAAGAAAAATAGAAGATGTTAATTATTTTAGTTTAAAAAAAGAGGAATTTATTTCTTGAACGAATGAATTTAAAAAAACAAGGAGTTGTTAGATGAATAAAAGAAGATGGAGAGCGGAAGATAAAAGTGTTTATTGGGTTTTAGATTCTACAGGAAGAATAGTACAGTTGCACGATACTAGACTGCCAGTTGATAACGCATTGTATGACTTTGGTAATTACTTTAAAACTAAAAAAGATGCAGAAGTAGCGAGAAAAAAAATAAAGAAATTGCTGTTGGAGGGGTAGATGAACTTAATAAAGTTTTTAAATCAGGTGAAAGATATTAATAATTTAATAATCGCAAAAAGACATGAACAAGATGATTTAATCAAAGAACCTTTAAGAGCGCCTGAAATGAATCCTGATAGAGTTCAAACATCGACCAAGAACCTTACTGAAGAACGAAATCTAAAGATAGCAGAGATTGAGATGGAAATAGAAGAACAGATCCAGGGGCTTTTAGCTATAAAACGAAAAGTGTCAAAAACTATTGACTTGCTTGAGGATTATAATGAACGTTCAATTCTTAATCTTAGATATGTGCAGCTAAAGAGTTATGACGAGATATGCGAGATACTTTATTTATCAGAACGCAGTGTATTTAACTACAGAGCTAAAGGAATTTCCAACTTAGAGAAGATTTGCAGTGATTTGCAGTGATTTGCAGTTAACTTAGTGCTATAATGGTATTGTGAAAATGTTGGGAACCCCGACATGTTGAAAATTAAACAGAGATATCCGTACACTGCGGATGAAAAATCATCGTATTTATGCGTTGGTTTTTTGCTTTTAAAAATGATACAATACCATTTGAATGGAGGGTGTTGTGAAAAATAAAAAAGAAAGCAAATTTCCTGCGTATAAAATTTTAGAAAGAGACCCTGATGTTGTTCCTTGTGAAATATCATCAAGATATCTAAAGTTTTCGAAGGAGTATTACAACTTGAAAAAAGGCAAATTAGTTTTTGTTGATGTTATGACAGTAAATGATAAAGGCGAACACTATAAATTATGTGAGATGTCTGTATCATTAGAGGATCTTGAAAAAATTATAGGGTCAAGAACCGAGCGCCAATAAGGTGCTTTTTTATTACTTAAAAATGAGGGCGGTATGGCGAAAGGAAAATATCAGAAATGGCTAGAAGAAGACAATTTAATAAAGTTGCAAGGCTGGGCGAGAGATGGCCTTACTGATAAACAAATAGCACACAATATAGGAATAACAGAACAAACTCTTAATGTTTGGAAAAAAAAGTTCCCTTCATTTTTTGAGGCCTTAAAAAAAGGAAAAGAAGTTGTTGATATAGAGGTTGAGAACGCTTTACTTAAAAGAGCGCTAGGATATAGGTACAACGAAGTCAAACAAAAGACTATAAAGGGAGTGGTAGTAGAAACTCAAGTTACTACCAAGGAAATCCCTCCTGATGTTGCTGCATGTGTTGTTTGGCTTAAGAATCGTAAACCTAAAATTTGGAGAGATAAAGTTGATCATGATAATAACGATGCATTAAATAAGCTTGATAAAGTGCTTAATGAATTAGATAGGGCTATAGGATGATAGATTTTACAAATAAGCAAAAAGAAGTATGGAGGAATACTATAAGGGGACAACATAGGTGGAATATAAGCTATGGTGCTACCAGGAGCGGTAAAACATACCTAGACTATTATAAAATACCTTACCGCATAAGAAATGCTTCAGATGATGGCCTTATAGCGATTATAGGCAATACTCAAGCAACACTTGAACGAAATATACTAGAACCTTTGCGAAAGATATGGACTCCAAGTCTAGTGGGTAAAATAAGCAGTAAGAATGAAATAGTTCTATTTGGCAAAAAGGTTTATGCGCTTGGCGCAGATAAGGTCAGTCAAGTATCGAAGATTCAAGGAGCTGGGTTTAGTTATGTTTATGGCGATGAGGTTACAACCTGGTCCAAAGGTGTGTTTGATATGCTTAAGTCAAGATTAGATAAGCCTACAAGTACTTTTGACGGAACATGTAACCCTGAAGCACCAACGCATTGGTTCAAGAAAGACTTCTTAGACAAAACGGACCTAGATATATATCAAATGGGGTTCTGTATCGATGACAATAAGTTCTTAGATCCTAATTTTGTAAGAGAGCTTAAGAAAGAATATTACGGAACAGTGCTTTACGATAGATACATAAAAGGAAATTGGGTAGCAGCTGAAGGAGTTGTTTTTAAATCATTTGCAGATGACCCTGATGCATACATTGTTGATAAAGTTCCTGAAGAATATAAGATGGTGACAATAGGAATAGACTTCGGTGGGAATAAGTCTGGTCACGCGTTTATTGCTACTGCTTTTAGTCCTGATTTTAGACAAATAATAGCAGTTGAAGAGTACTACAGACAAGAAGAGATATCACCAACGCAGCTAGAAGATGATTTTATTGACTTTGTAAGGTTGGTTAGTAGCCAATATCAAATACTTGAGATTAGAGCAGATAGTGCAGAATCAACTCTTATCATGGGACTTAATAGCGCTCTTATGAAAAACAGATTACCTTACGAAGTTGATAAAGCTATAAAAGGACGAATAACTGAAAGAATAAGACTATATAATATATTAATCAATAGGGGCAGTTATAAGATTCTTAGTAAGTGTAAAGTACTTATAGAATCAATGAGGACTGCTGTATATGATAGCAAAAGCTTAGAAGATAAGAGACTAGATGATGGAACAACTAATATCGATACTTTGGATGCACAAGAGTATAGCACAGAACCTTTTTATGATGTGCTTATATACGGAGGATAAATGGATAATATAAAAAAATATTTAAAAGACAAAGGATTTCACCCTGCAAGCCCACTTGATCAATTAGATGTTTGGGCTGGATGGTACAAAGGGAAAGTTGAAAGTTTCCACTCGTATGATATATATAATGGCCAAAAGTATATTAAGCAAGAAAGAGCTAGCATGCAAATGGCTAAAAAGGTAAGCGAGGATTGGGCGAACTTAATTCTTAATGAAAAAGTAAGAATAACAACAGATAACGATTTATTCCAGGAGTTATTGGATGATACATTCAAACATAACTCTTTTTTAGTGCGTGCGAATCAATTAATAGAGATTACATTTGCGCTAGGAACTGGAGCGTTTGTTGAATATAAGAACGAAAAAGAAAAAGTCATAATTGATTACATCAGAGCTCATATGATTGTTCCGTTAGCTTGGGATAATCTAGGTATTACTGAGTGCGCTTTTGCTAGCGAAAAGATTATTGAAGGTGAGAAATGCTATTACATAAACATTCACACTCTCAATAAAAGTGGCAATTATGTAATAATGAATAAGTTAATTAATAAAAAGGGCGAAGAGTTAAAACTCCCTGAAAATGTAGAAGAAGAGTATGACACTAAATCAAATGTTCCTAGATTTCAAATCTTAAAGCCTAATATAGTGAACAACATAGACTTTGATAGTCCGTTCGGAGTTAGTGTTTTCGCTAACTCAATTGATAGACTAAAGAAAGTAGACTTGATTTTTGATAGCGGAAATAATGAGTTTTCACTTGGTAGAAAAAGAATAATGGTTCCAGTATCAATGGCACAAGTTGCAATGGCTGAAGGTCAATCAAAACCAATATTTGACCCTAAAGATGTAGCTTTTACAGCGTTAAATACTAAATCAGGAAGCGGATTAGATACGCCAATTGATTTAACTAGTGAACTGCGAGTTGAATCACACAATAAGGGAATGCAAGCTGCATTAAATTATTTATCAGATGGATGTGGACTTGGTAATGATAGGTATGAGTATACTAAGTCAGGTGGAGTTAAAACAGCTACAGAAGTAATCAGTGAGAAAAGCGCTTTATTCCAAAACTTAGTAAAACATGAACTCCTTATTGAAGATGCGCTTATTAAGTTATGTGCTGCAATAGCCGATATATTAGGAATAACAGATAGTGAAGTATCTATTAACTTTGATGATTCGATTATCGAAGATAAGACTGCTAAGAAACAACAAGCATTGATGGAATATAATGCAGGAATAATTGATGAGGTTGAGTACTTCATGCAAGTTTATGGAATATCTGAAGAAGAAGCTAAGCAGAAGTGGGAAGAAATTAAAGAACGAAAAGAAGAGCCAATCCAAGATGAAGAATTAAATCTAATCGAAGATGGAGAAGATATCGAGGAAATAGAAGAGCCTGAAGAGGTAGAATAATGCTAAAGATAAAAGAAGTTGAAACAAAGGCATCTGAACTTGTAGATATATATTCGAATATTGAAAATGATTTAATAACAAATATAGCAAGTAGACTTAAGTATTCGGATGATGTAACAGATATAGCAGAATGGCAGGTGCAAAAACTTCTTGAAATAGGTTCGCTAAATAAAGCTAATATTAAGGCTATATCAAAGCAATCGGGAAAGAGTATAGAAAGTATCAAGGATATATTAAAAACTGCAGGATATGGTTCTATACAAGGCGATGAAGCAATGTATGAGTATGCACATAGTGAGGGAGTTCTAAGTAAGGTTCCGCTCAATATGTATCAGAGTGAAAATTTAAAGCATATTTATAAAAGCGCATTAGTTAGAACAGTGAATAAAATGAACCTGGTAAACACTACAGCACGCGAATCTGCTCAACAAGCCTTTACAGATGCAATCAATCAAACCTACTTAGAAGTTATAAGTGGTATAAGTGATTATAAGTCAGCTATAAGAAAAGCTGTAAGTAAAATGTCTGAGAAGGGAATAAAGGGCGCTAAGTACATTAGTGGAGCAGGTAAAGAGACTCACAACTATATCGATACTGCGGTAAGAAGAGCGGTTCTTACTTCTTCATCACAATTAGCAGGAGATATGCAACTAGAAAGAGCGCGAGAGTGGGGAAGTGATTTAGTTGAAGTAACTTCACATATGGGCGCTAGGCCTTCACATGCAGAATGGCAAGGACAAATATATAGTTTATCTGGGAAACACCCAAAGTACAAAGAGTTTACAGCTGCAACAAAATACGGAGATATAACAGGACTTAAAGGAGTAAACTGTAGCCATGACTTTTATCCTTTCTTTGAAGGGTTATCGACTAGATCTAATTATCCTATCGATAAAGATGAAAACGAGAAGGCTTACCTAGAAAGTCAAGAGCAGAGGAAAATAGAGAGAAAGATAAGAAAAGAAAAAAGAAAGATAATAGCTGCAGAAGCGAGTGGGGATCCAGCAGCAGTTCTTAAATACAATAAACAGTTGCAACAGAGACAAAGAGAGATGAGACAGTTTATTGGAAACACAAAAAGGACCAGAAGGCGTGACAGAGAGCAACTTTTTGGGTATAATAGAGGTGAAGTTGGAAGAGCTAAAGAATCTCTTAAGTCTCCTTCTTTAAAGGGTATAAATGATAATATAGCTTTACAAAAGAAAGGAAACCCAAAAGGATATGATAATTATTTAAAGATTAAATATCATTTTGGTACAAATTTAGGTAAAGACGCTTATATCAAATATGTTCCAAAAGATTCGATAGCTTCATCTACATATGATGATATTGAGCATTACAGAACATCAACAGGCAAAATATATATGAATTTTGAAAATGACAATGAAAACCTCAGAGGAAGAGGAGTAACATTTTTTCATGAACATGGACATATGATAGATTATGAAGCTGGCTATATATCTAACAATCAAGTATTTAGAAACAAAATATATGAAGATGTTAATAATAAAATAAATTATGTTATAGATTTAGGGTATACAAAAGATGAAGCGTATAAAAAAATCGCGGAAGAATTAAAGGGGCACCACAATTCTTCTATTTCGGATTTATTTGGAGGGGCAACTAATAATCAAATAATTGGCCATTATAGACATGATGTGTCTTATTGGAAAGACGACCCAACGGCTTTAACATGTGAAGCTTTTGCACATTGTTATGAAGCTCAGTTTTCTTTAAGCAGAAGAAGGCAATTAGAAATGTATATGCCAAATACATTAAGAGAATTTGAAAAACTTTTAAAAGGAGTGGTTTACAAATGATTGATTTTACAAGTGAAGAATTTGAAAAACTAAATAAAAGATATAAAGATATATCAAATAAAAATATAGCAACAGAAATGTTACCTTCTTGCGAAACTATTGAAGGCTTAAGAAAAAAGGTAGAAGCATCTGAGAAAGCAGGAAAAGGACTTCTTCCCGAATATTATGAATGGGAAAAAGCTTATAAAGAAGGAATGAGATTTTAAGACCGTGATGGTCTTTTTTTATTAGACAATGAAAGGAGAGAAAATGGATGTTATTATTTTTTGTAAGACAGGTGTCACTTACAGATTTGTGCAAGTGAAGAACCTAGTTGAAAAAGAAGGTGTAGCCTATGGGTCTTTTTTTAATACATACAGTCGACGGACTATAAACGGAATAGTTGACGAACTAAAAGCGGAATCTAAAGTCGACGGACTAAAAATGGAGGAAAGATATGGAAAAAGATAAGAGTGGTGTAAACCCTGAAGGAAAAGAACCTGAAAACAAAAACTTACCTGGTGGTGAAGGTGAAGGAACAGGTGAAGGAAAAGAACCTGAAAAGAAAGAATATACTCAAGCTGAGATTGATGCAATGATTGCTAAAGCTAAAAGCCAAGTTAAAAAGAAACTACCTTCAAAAGAAGAAATGGAAGCTTTTAACGCTTGGAAAGCTGAACAAGAAAAGAATAAACCACCTGAAGAGGTTAACGCAGAGACTCTAGCGAAGTATAAAGAAGCTCAAGCCGAACTAGAAAGGTATAAGAACAGGGAAAAAGCTATCCAAAAAGGTGTTAACCCTGATTATTTGGACTTTATCACATATGAAGTAAGCAAACTTGTAACTGATGATATAGATTTTGAATCTGCTTTAGATAAATATCTAGAAGAACATAATCAGTTTACAAAGACTAATGAGGAACCACCAAAAGCTGGTGGAATGAAACAAGGTGGACCTACTCCAAAATTAAGTGGAGTTGAAAAAGCTTTCTACGATAAGAATCCACACTTGAAACAAGAATAAAAGGAGAAATATATGGCAAACGATTTAAGAGAAAGATACGCATCACTTGTAGATGCGAAATTAAGAGCAACTCTTGTTACATTAGATGCAGGAGAGGCTCCAGTATTTAATACTAACTATGAAGGAGATCCAAAGGCGGGAGCTGTTAAGATTCCTGTTAGAGATGCTAACCCAAATGTTAGAAACTATAACAAAGTAAATGGAATCGATGGAGAAGGCTCATCAACTGCTTATGTTACTGTAACTAATTTCAAAGATGTTGCAATTAACGAAATAATTGATGGGTATGATGCAGCTGCAGTTCCAGATAATATTGTAGCTGATAGGCTTGATGCAGCAGGTTATGCAGGAGGACTAACTCTTGATACTGATGGTATAGCAGAACTTGAAAACGCAGGAACAGTAATGCCATCACCAGCAGCCTTAACTAAAACTACAGTATACACAGCTTTTGTTGCTGCAAGAACTGCACTAACTAAAGCGAATGTTCCAACTGGTGGTAGATGGGCGATAGTGTCACCTGATACAATGGCGGTTCTTTTAGAGTCACCTAAGTTTACAGATGCATCTGCGCTATCAGATGAAGTAAAGAAATCAGGATATGTTGGTAAAATTGCAGGATTCTTTATTAAAGAGTCTAACAATTTAGCAGGTACTACTAACTTTATTGCTGGCCATTCTCAGAACGCTACTAGAGTAAGAGAGTGGGTTGTTGACCCTAAAGTTCAAGACTTAAATGGCGATGGTAAACACATAGGTGCAAGCGCTGTTCAAGGTAGATGGGTTTATAAGCATAAAGTAACTAAAGGCGTTACTATTCAAATCAATAAAAATGCTTAATGAAAGGAGCAATTGATGAAAGAATTTAAACATAAAAACACAGGCGAAAAAATGAAGGTTAATGAAACTCATTCAGTTTATGATGTTTTGAAAAAATCTAAAACTTGGGTGGAAGTGAAGACTAAGAAGGCAGAAGAAGATCAAACAGAGACTGAAACGGACTCGAAAGACAAGTAGTAAATAAAGGAGTGGAGCTATGTATATCACTGAACAAGAATATAAATCCTTATTAGGAGTAAGTGAAGCTCCTACTAATTTTGAACAATTGTCAAAGAAATCTTCTATCATTATAAATTCCTTTTGTGGCAATAAGATAGGCGATGATATAAGCAAGCTTGATGAGAATATTGCAAATCAAGTCAAGCTTGCAACAGCTTATCAAGTGCAGCATATAGAGGAAAATGGAGAAGATGCAAATATAACTAGTGTTGGTATAGGTTCGTTTAACTATAGTTTAGGTGGCGCTCAGAACAATTCTATAAATGGGATTAGTTTAAGTGGAATGGTCGCTATTATATTAGCACCTACAGGGCTTCTTTATAGTGGAGTGATGGTATGCGAGTAAAAGCTATTCCTAAAAAGTTATTACCACATACAGTCGAGTTAAAAAGAATAAATAAAAGTCGATATAAAGAAGAAACTGTAGAATCTATCAAAACTATAGAGAATGTAAGAGTCGAAAAAACACTTGAATCGAATCTAAGCAAAACGAACACAGAACATCAATCTAAACTTACCATGTTTTACGATTTTAAAAACAGCACTGAAGCAGACTTTAAAAGAGGTGACAAGATTATATTTAATGATGAAGAATATGAAATTGTTACAATTGATAGCAAAACAGCTTTTGCAGCGCATCATTTAGAAATAGGTCTTTTATAGTGGATAATTTTACCATTAAAAGCGATAAAAAATCTATTGTAGCTAAGATTAAGGCGCGCTGTCAAAAAGCTCAAGAAGTCATATCTAGTGAGTTTCTGAAGGATGCTAATAAGTATGCAAGACATGATAGTGGAGAAATGATAGAGTCTTCTCAAAGATCTAGCGATTTGAAGAAGGGAATAATTAGATGGGATACACCATACGCAAGAAAAGTATACTATTTAGGGACACCTTCAAAGGATAGAAATCCAAACGCTAGTTTACAATGGGCTCGTAAAGCTCATTTAGAGAATAGAAAGAAGTATAAAGAGATTATTGAAAAGATAGAGTGAGGTAATAATGGAATTAAAAAATGTATTAGAACATATAAGTGATTTGATTGACAATGAGTTTGATGTTAAAACTTATATCGGTTCCTTAGAAGCTGAAGAATCTATCGCTCTTCAAATCGTAGCTCAAGGAGCAGATACTACTTTCTATACTAAAAAAGAATTGAGAACAATTGGTGTAACTTTGCTTGTAAAAAGATTTAAACAAGTGGATGCTATGAATTTAGGTCAAGCAATTGGAGACTTTTTATCTAGAAAAAAAGAATATACCAACACGGATGAATGGCAATTATTTAATATCGAACATGACGGTTCAATTTTTGTAGAGAAAGAAAAATCAAGTGGTATGTATATTTATGCTACTGATTTGAATTTAGAAATATATTATTAAAGAAATGGAGGAACTATGGGAGCACAGGTACCAGAACAAGTAAAACCTTTAGAAATTAATTATTCAATACTTGTAGAGCTTCAAACAGGTGGAGATGATACTACACCAACATGGTCAGACATGGGGAAGTGTATGGAAAACATCGGACATGTTTTTGAAGAACAATCAGGAGAGTACTTCTTCTTTTCTGACGAAGGATTTGGAAGAAGTGAAGTCACTGGTGGTCAATTAGTTGTTACAGCTGAAGGTAAAGTAATGCCAGGAGATGCTGTAAGTGATTATTTAACTAATTCAGATAAGGTGTTTGGATTTGGCGCTACTAGACACTCAAGAATAAGAGTGACAAAAGGTAATGAGCAAATCATATGGAATGTTACTCTTAAGAACTTAGGCGGTCAAATGGGAGCAGCTATTGACCCTAATGGCTTGAGTGTTGAAATAAGAAGCAATGGGAAACCATCAATAGGAACAGTATAAGCTAGTCTTTTAAAAGGCTAGCTTCTTACATAAAAGGAGAAGAAAATGGCTTATAAAATTAAAAGAAAAAAGAGAATAAAAGAAGAATTAGAACTTTGTGATGAAAATGGAGTTAAGGTCGATAGTATCTTAATTGATTTTGATATTGACGAAAAATCAAAAGCTTTTAATGCAGCAAGAAATGAAGTTTTAAAAATTGAAATGGCTTTTAAAGAAGCTGAAGAAAAAGATTTGGAGACTCTTCAGATAAATTATGGAGATGCATTATTAAAACTATTCGAAGTGATTTTTGGACATGAAGGAGCGAAAAAGGTTGTAGACTTCTATGATAACAGGTGGGTGGAAATGACTGAAGAGGTAATTCCATTTATTCAAGGTGTTTTCATGCCAGAATTAACTAAAAGAAATCAAGAGAAAATGGAGTCTTTAAAAGCAAAATATGCGAGGTAGATATGTTTAGTATATCTAGAAAAGAAAACACTAAAATAGGCAAATTTAAGCTCAATTTAGCGTTTGATAATGTGCTTAGATGTTATGAAATGATAGATAAAGAAGATATAGATGAATTGTTAAAAATTGACTTAGTTTTAGATATGTTAGTTAAAGATGACTGTAGTAAATTATCTGATTTAGATAAAAGAAAATTATTGCATATCATATTTAGAGATTTTATAAACACAAATAAAAAGAATATAAAATCATCAAATAAAAAAGCTATGGACTATATACAAGATTCTAAATATATTTACGCAAGTTTTATGCAAGCATATGGAATAGATCTATTAGAAGAACAAGGTAAAATGAGTTGGATGCGATTTACGGCCCTTTTAGAAGGTCTACCTGAAAATACCAAGCTAAAAGAAGTTATAAGCATCAGACTTAGAAAGTTACCTAAATTAACCAAGCATAACATGGAGGAAAGAAAAGCTTTATTAGAGCAAAAAGCTTTTTATAGATTAGAAAGTACAGAAGTAAATACAAATAATTATCAAGAGGGCGCGAACGCTCTTTTTAATTATTTAAAATCAATAGCAATTAAGGAGTAACTAATGGGAAAAGATAATGTAGTTCAATATTATGTAAGGGTAGATGATAAATACATCCCTGCAGATATGGATAACGCTGAAAAGAAAATAAAAAGTGGTGGATCTAAGATAGCATCAACATTAAGTAAGCTAGCTATAGGTGCAGCTTTTATAAAAGCAGGCAAAGATAGTGTGCAAATGGGTATGCAATTTGAACAATCAATGGCCAACGCTTCAACACTATTTGGCAACACTTCAGTTGATACAAAAAAATTAAGCTCTGAAATGTTAGATTTATCTTCAGCTACTGGTATTGCAGCTGAAGAACTAGGAGATTCACTTTATAATGCCCTAAGTGCAGGTGTTCCTGTTACTGAAGATATGGGAGAAGCTACTGCGTATTTAGAAAAATCAGCAAAACTTGCAAAAGCAGGATTTACAGATATTGACACTGCATCAAACGCAACTATATCAACCATTAATGCGTATGGAATGAGCATAAAGGATGCTGATAAGGTGCAAAAAATCTTAATGCAAACTCAAAATAAAGGTAAAACAACCATTGGTGAATTAGGTTCTGCGTTATCCAATGTAACTCCTACAGCTGCAGCAATGAATGTATCATTTGAACAAGTAGGTGCTGCACTATCAAATATGACCGCTAAAGGTGTTCCTACCGCAAAATCTACAACTCAACTTAACCAATTATTTGCAGAACTTGGTAAAAAGGGAACGAAGGCACAAGAAGCACTTGAAGAAGCTACTAAAGGAACTAAGTATGCAGGAAAAGGTTTTGCAGATTTAATGAAAGAAGGTGTTCCGCTTAATGAAGTTCTTGATCTTATGGGTAAATACGCTAAGAAAAACGACTTAAAACTTATCGATTTATTTGGTTCGCTTGAAGCTGGTCAAGCAGCTATGAATAATAGTGGTGCGAATGCTCAAGGGTTTACAGATGCATTAGCAGCAATGGGAACTCAAACCGATGTAGTTAATGAAGCTTATGAAAAAGTATCGAGTACTACTGGAGAACAATTCAATAGGGCCCTAAATGATATGAAAGTACTTTTGATAGACATATATCAGAATGTGCTTCAACCTTTAGTTATCAACCTTATGGATATGTATAAATGGATTGTTGCTAACGCAGAGTACTTACCATATGTTGCGGGGGTAATAGGTACTATTACAGCTCTTATAATCGCATACAATATACAGCAAGCTATAGCTAGTGCTGAAGCTGGTATATGGGCTTTTGTTGCAGGTAATGCTGCTTTTTCTACCACTGCATTAGGTGCTGCGTTTACATTCTTAACTAGCCCTATAGGATTAATTATTTTAGCAATAGCTGCAGTAATAGCGATAGGTGTTGCTCTTTATAAAAACTGGGATACTGTATCAAAGTTTTTGATGGATACATGGAAAAAAATAAGTGAGTACTTTAAAAATCTATTCGACCCACTTATTAAGTGGTTTAAAGATACCTGGAATAAAGCTCTTGAATGGTTTAAAGAATTGTGGAGCGGTATAAAGAAATGGTTTTTCAATACCATCAATAATATCCGTTCTGATTTTAAACGAGTATTTACTAATATGAGAGAATTTTTCTTAGGTATATGGAAAGTAATAAGCGGAGTATTTAACAGCTATATTGAATCAATGATAGGAGTTTTTAACGGATTTAAGAGCAGTGTGAATGAAATAATAAATGGCTTAAAAAGAACATTTAATGGACTAATTAAGTTTATCAAAGGTGTATTTACAGGAGACTGGAGAAGCGCTTTAGAAGGTTTAAAAGATATATTTGGTGGGGCTTTTCAATCGCTTGTTGGTCTTATGAAGTCACCAATCAACGCAATTGTTGGAGGTATAAATAGGTTTATTAGCGGACTTAATCGAATACAAATTCCAGACTGGGTACCAGGAATAGGTGGTAAAGGTATAAATATACCTAAAATACCAAGGTTAAAAGTCGGAATGGATTATGTTCCATCTGATGAATTTCCAGCTTTTCTTCACGAAGGAGAAGCAGTACTTACTAAAGCTGAAGCTCAAAGATGGAGAGCGGGTCTACCTAGGTTTTCAAGACCTAATCCAGGACCACCAACAACAAATGTTGGACAAAACTCATATAAGTTTTATTTGACCGCAAACCTTGAAGCGGATGGATATCCATTTGCAAAAGTGGTAATGCAGAATATAGATGATGTAAGGAGTTTGGGATGATTAGATGCTTAATAAATGGAGAAGAATATCCTTTAATATATCCGTTTTCTATTTCAGAAAAACTTGGAAATAATATAAGTTCGATTATAAAAATTGATGTTGGAGAAAAAGCAGTTCCACTTGCTGGAGATTTAGTCGAACTTGAAGGTAATGAAGGGCAAACAATATTTTTAGGTACTTGCGGAATACCTAAAAGCCCTAAATTTAAAAGCATTCACACTCCTAAACATTATACTATCACTTGTGGAAATGGTAATAGCATTTTATCTAGGAGACTTGTCAATTATGCAACTCAAGAAAAGACGATAACTGAAATAGTTAATTATTTATATGAGAATTATATTGCAGTTGAAGGAATATCAAAAGGCACTATATCAGATATACCTATAACTCTTGATGCGTATACTGCTCAAGATATGAATTTGCAGAAAGTACTCAATGAATTAGCTAACTATGTTCAAGGAGCCTGGAGAGTTACAAATAATAGGGAGTTTAATTTTATTGCAAAAGAAGATTTTACTCCTTATCCCGAAACTATTGATAGTAATAACTTTTTGGGTGCGGAGATACAAGTGCAAACTAAGGACCAAGATTTGAGAACTTCTCAAATTGTTAAGGGCCTTAAGATTACAACAGACACTCAAACTGAAGAGTTTACTTATGATGGCGAAAAGAATGATTTTGAAGTCGCATTCCCTATAGTTCAACGGCCAGAAAGTATAATAAAAAACGGAACTATAGCATTAACTGATGAACAAATAGGAATAAAAGGTCTTGATGATAATGATCCTAATGTTATTTTTTTGTTTTCTTACAATTCTAGAGTGTTAAGTTATAAAAACAATTCAAATTGGCTTATAGCAAATGATGAAATAGAGGTTAAGTATCAGGGGCAATTTCCACTTAGAGTCCATAAGTATAATGCGGATAAAATATCAGAAATTTCGACAAAGACAGCAACGAGTGGGCTTATAGATCATGTTCATGAAGATAACAGTTTAACTTCAATGGATGATGCAAATAGGCTTGCTAATACTTTATTGGAGCTTAATGGCGAAGCTAGGAGTGAGATCTCTTTTTGGCTACATTCTTATGATGTCTATAAGAACGGAAAAACTCTTGATAGTTTTAACATTGGAACTAAGCTCAATTTTAATATGCCAGAAATTGGACTTGTTGGAGATTATGTAATTACGGAACGAACACTAGAAAGTATTATGTTATCTGAAGAATATAATAAATCTTTAAAAATGAAGTTAAAACTAAAAGATAGAGGATTCGTTCAATCTTATGGTGAAGTTTTTGATGTTCTCGTAAAACAGAAAAAACACAATATAAGAGAAAAAGTAATAGTTATACAACAAGAAGAAACAGAAGATACTATTGAGTTTCAAGAAAATATGACGGCGGAATATGGAACTATAGTATTTTGGCCAACTCTAGAAGCTACTAATGACCCTATTGAAGGTTTAGATATTTATCCTTGTTAGGAGGGAAAGTGAAAGAAAGTATAGGTATAAAAGGTAAATTCATAATAGAGAGACTAACAATAAATGGAAAGTTAATCGATGTAAAAGAAGTAGATAACATGATTATGCAATATGTGAGGACTTCTTATTTAAAGATGTTGTCAGGAGGAGCTGTAAAAGCTAGTGATATTAAGATTAGGTATATGGCGTTTGGCGATGGTACCACACCTGTTACTATAAATGATACAAAACTAGCAAATGAGAGATATAGACAGCAAATAACTGCTAAAAGTTTACAAGATACTGAGCTAATAACCACTGTATCGGTAAGTCCTTTTGTAAATGATTCAAACTTTAACATAAAAGAAATTGGAGTATTTGGAGGAGATGATGCCACTAACGAAGCGAATAGTGGAAACTTACTCGCTCGAGTTTTAGTCGACATCGATAAAAACTCTAATGTTATATTGAATGTGACTCGAATAGATAAAGTAATAATATAGGAGGTGTAAATGGCGTACACTAAACATAATTGGATGAAAAGGCTAGGCACTGGACTTAATAAGTTCAGAGATACAATTACAAACACTGTGTTTCAATTGGTGAATGAGCCTGACACAATCACTCAAGAAGGTACTCCAATTCGTGAAGATTGGCTCAACGAAATGGAAGATGGTATAGAAAACGCTACAAATGTAGCTGAAGGCATAAGAGATGGTGGAATAACTGCATATAATGCAGCTAGATTAGATGGATATATCCCTAGCTCTTTTATGTTTACCAATAATCCTAAGGTAAATGAACACCTTAATATGAACAATAAAAGGATATACAATGTAGGAAATCCTAATAGTTCAGATGATGCTCTTAATCGAGGGTATGCAGATGGTAGATATCTAGGTAAATTAGCTAAAGCAGCTGATAGTGCTAAATTAGACGGAAGAATTGTATCATATGATAATACCTATGGGACTATTGTTAGGAGAAGTTCAACCGATGGAACCATTAAAGTGGGATACATCAAAGAAAGAGGACAATATATCCATAATCGATATCAGAAAAAAATAAGCTATGGTACTTCTGTACCTTCAAGTCTAGAAGTTGGAGAAGTTTTCATCAAAATATAAGGAGGAATAATGGCATCTAATACTAAAAACTTTAGTAAAAAGCCATATGTATGGTTAAAGGTTGAAGTAAGTGTTTTAGAAATAAACCATGATGATACTAAATGCAAACTTAATATAAAGTTGAAGATGGGAACTAATGAACCAACTTATAGATTGTATGGTTCAGGTTATTGGATAAAAATAGATGGTAATCAAGTTGCAAGTGGTACAACCACTTACGATTTTAGAGGACCAACAAATGTTATAACAATTAGAAATATTGATAGATGGGTTGATCACGATGCAAGTGGAACTCATAGTATACAAATTAAAGGTAGACTATCAGATAGCTTTGTAGGTTATGCTGAGCCTACTGTTAATATTACAGTTGAATATGAAGGTGGAAAGGTATGGATAAAGACAAGTTCAGGAAGTATTGTTCACGGAGAAGTATATGTTGGAACTCCTAATGGAGTTAAACGAGCAAAAGAAGTTTGGATAGGAACACCCAATGGTAAAAGAAAGGCGAAGTAAGGGCTAAGAGCTCTTTTTTTAATGGCGAGAAAGGTAAAGAATTTGGATGAAATAAGAAAGTTAATAATTGATCTCATGCCACTCCTTGTAATTGTGGTACCTGCTTTTTTCAAATTAGATAATGTGTTTAAGAAATTAAGCCGAATCGAAGTACAAATTGATAAAGCTGACAAGTATAATTCTGTTAATAAACACGCAAATTTACAACTTCTTAGTGTGCAGTTGAAAAGTTGTTGTAAAAGTCATATAAAAAAGGGATTTATTACGGATGAAGATTTAGAAGATCTGACAAGGCTGCATGAAGCTTATAAAGCTTTAGGTGGCAATGGGAATAGGGATAGAGATTATAAGAAGTGTTGTGAGTTAGAAATCAAATATACATAGAAAAGGAGAAAGAAATGAATTTTAATATTATTGAAGGATTACAAGCTTATGTAGAATTACCTATACTTTTAACATGTTTAATAGTAGGTTGGTTATACTCTAGATATACAAGTGCTGATAATATGCACATACCTTTGCTGGTTACAATTGTAGGTGTTATTGCAAGTTTAATTGCGCATTGGGGAGAATTTGGTCTCAATATATTCTTAACAGGAGCAATTAGCGGATTAGCTAGCACAGGTTTTCATCAAATATTTAAACAGTATATTGATAATAAAAAGGAGTAAAAAAAAGATATGGATTTTAAAGAATTTGAGAAAAGTATAATAACAAAGTTTAATGCTATTTTTTTTACCAAAGGCAGGAGTAGAAGAAAACTTGATAGAATAGTTATCCATCACTGGGGTCGAAAAGGTCAGAATTTTCTAAATATAGTTGATTGGTTCTGTAAATGGAATAATCGTCACACTTCTTGTCATTATGTAGTTGGAGAAGGTAAAATTGCACAAATAGTAAATGACAGCGATACTTCCCATCACGCTGGTAATTGGGATTGGAACTGTAGATCTATAGGTATTGAGTGTATGCCAGAAAAACATCAAAAAGATTTACATCTAGTAGCTCAGTTAGTAGCTTTGTTATGGCATAGATATGGGAAGTTACCCGTTTATGAACACAGACAAATAGTTAGTACAGACTGTCCTGGGATTTGGAGTGCTAAAGAAGTTACAGAATTAGCAGAAAAATACTTTAGAGGTGAGGTTGTTAAAAAGTCTAAGTCAAAAGCAATTAAAGAATTCTTTAGTATTCAGATTTCAAAAATAAAGACTAAAAAAGAAGCTGAAAAAATAGTGCGAGATTTGAAGAACAAAGGACTTAATGCTTATATGGTATCTAAAGAAACTGGCAAAGGTAAAGTAACTAGTTACAGCAAAAATGCTCTAGTTAGGAAAGCTCAAAAAAGTTTGGGAATGAGACCTGATGGATTAATTGGTCAAATAACCAGAAAATCTTACGTAAGCTTTTTACAAAAAGCGCTTAATAAGACTTTTAAAACTAAATTAACTGTTGATGGTGTTCTAGGTCCTAGAACAAAGAAAGCAATGAGCAAGCATCTATTACAATATGGTGATAGCAATAATTATGTTACGGCTTTACAAATATTATTATATCTAAATAAATATGATCCTAAGGGGATTGATGGGGAGTTTGGTAATAATTGCTTAAAAGCTGTTAAGAAATTCCAAGAAGATAATAATTTAGAAGTAGATGGTATAGTTGGACCAAAAACATTTAATATGCTAACAAGGATATAGATTGATAGACATTTTCTTCCTTTTAAAATAAGGCTCCTCATTGAGGGGTCTTATTTTATTGCAACAAATTGGAACATGTAAGCGATTCTATTTACTTTCAATTGCTGGTGTTATATCTTGGTGCCAGGAGGTAAAAATGGTATTAATAATTGATTTAAGAGATAATACAGTAGTAGACTCTGTTACTTTGAAAGAGTTCAAAGAAGTCTACTTAAAAGACTTCTTAAACGGAAGAATGTTTCAAGCTGATATTATGGTTGTAGGTTATAAGAGTTAGAGAGGTGTATATATAATAAGGAAGAAACTCATAACGAGTGACTAAAATAAGCGTGATATACGAGCGATATACACTAACTCAATTTTTCAATGAAAATAGGAGATTTTTGAAAGCCTTGCCAAGGCGAGGGTCGCGAGTTCGAATCTCGTCTTCTGCTCCATTGCTTTTTTTATTAAAAGTGATATAATGTTCTAGAGGTGATATGGGAGTATAGCTCAGTTGGGAGAGCATCTGCCTTACAAGCAGAGGGTCACAGGTTCGAGTCCTGTTACTCCCACCACAAATATAAATAGATTTAATTATAAGTACCGTTAGGTATTTTTTTTGCTTTTTATCAATAAAAAGTGGTATAATTATATTGGAGTGTTATATGAGTGAAATAATAAAATATAGAAAAAAAATCGATGAGATTGATAATGAATTAATGCGGCTCTTGAAGGAAAGATTCTATCAAACAAATATAGTTATGGATATTAAGAAAGAGAGCGGATTAAACAAGTTAGATAAAGATAGAGAAGATATCATATTAGATAAGGCTAAGCTATATGGAGATGAAGTCTATGATATCTATCAGTATATACTTAAGGTAAGTAAGGAAGGAGTGAAAACGAAATGAGTTACTTGTATACAATTTTTAGAGAAATGAGAATTACAGATATAATAGATATTATAATTCTTGCTGTGTTCTTTTATAAACTTTATACACTGATTAGTTTTACTAGAGCTATACAACTCTTAAAAGGTATAGGATTAATTCTACTTATTTTTCCAATATCAGGATTATTAAATCTTAGAATGGTTAACTTTTTCCTTAGAAATCTAGTTACATTAGGAGCTTTAGCTTTAGTAGTTATTTTTCAGCCTGAATTAAGAAGAGCGTTGGAAGTTATGGGAAGAAGTAAAGCCGGACTTAGAATATTTGGTAGCAGCAATGAAGACAGTGCTTTTAATGTTGAAGAAATAGTAAGTGCTGTAGAAAGACTATCAAAAAAGAGAATTGGAGCTCTTATTGTTATAGAAAACGAAACAGGTTTAAATGATATTATAGAAACTGGTACTACGCTTAATGCTAATATAACAAGCGAATTGTTACAAAACATATTTATGCCTAAGTCACCACTACATGATGGAGCTACAATAATTAGATTAAACCAAATTGTTGCAGCGGGATGTTTGCTACCTTTAAGCAATGATAGGAGTGTTAGCAATGAGCTTGGAACGAGGCATAGAGCAGCTTTAGGTATGAGTTCTCAATCTGATGCAATTATTATAGTTGTTTCTGAAGAAACTGGAGTTATTTCACTCGCTTGTAATGGTAGCCTAAATAGGTTTATTGAGATATCCACTTTACAAGAAAAAATAGAAGAATATTATTTCACTGAACCTAATAAAATTCAGATAAATAAATTTTTTGGAGGTAAGTAATGGATAAGACAAAAAAAGGATTATTTAGAAAATCGCTTCCTAAAATAATAGCGCTATTACTTGCTATAGTTTCTTGGTTTATTGTTATGGATTATGAAAATCCAATTGTTACTAGAACTATTAATGATCTTGAGTTTAAAATAGTAGGTCAAGAGGAATTATTTAAAAGAGGATTAATCGTACAAGAAATTGAAATAAAAAATGTAAATGTCGATGTTCGAGGTAAGTGGCGTAACATAATGGATATAGATTCAAGTGATATCCTCACATATATAGATGTTACAGGATATGATGTAGGTGAGGCATTAATACCTATAAATGCTAAATCCTCGGATACAACCCTAAGTATTGGTGATAAATATCCGCCTAAAGTTAAGGTTGTTTTTGATAAAAAATCAAAGGTTGAAAAATCAGTAAAAATTGTTACAAAAGGAGAACTTAAAGAAGGCCTAGAACTAGGCAACTTAGATGCTTATAATAAAAAAATAGGCGTAACAGGTCCCTCTAATATAATAAAAAACATAGCCTACCTAGAGGCTAAAATACATCTTGATGGAAAAGAAAAGTCTTTTATTGAGAATATCAAACTCATACCTAAGGATTCTGAAGGTAATGTAGTTGAGAATGTTGTTTTAGATACAACAATACTTGATGTTAAAATCCCTATATTGACAGAAAGAGATATAAAAATCAGGATAAATAGTAAAGGAACCATTAATGAGGATTATAAGATATCCAGTATGAGTGTTGAACCTGCTGTTGTAAAGATAAAAGGTGATATTGATATAATCAATAAGATCGATTTTATTAATACAGAAGAGATTGACATAAGTGGCCTTACAAATTCACTTGAAAAAGAAGTAAAGCTTATTATAGATAAGGACTTACAGGTAATTAATAATGTAAAGACTTTGGTAAAAATAGATATTAAACCTAAAGAAGTTAAAAGACTAACCTTTTTAGCTTCAGAAATAGATATAAAGGAGAAAAAAGACAATTATACGTATTCAATTGATTCATCTGTAGAAGAAATAAATGTAGATTTGATTGATATTAGAGATAATATACTTAAGATTAATAAAAGTGATATTAAGTTGCAAATCAATGTGAAAGATTTGAAACCAGGCCAGTATGAATTACCAATATTACTTAAAAATATGAGTGAGAATACGGGCGAAATTGAACATATTATAAAACCTAAGAAGGTAATTATAACAATAAGTGAATAATAAGTTAATTGACTTAATAAGTTTTAAGCTCTGTTTTAGCAGAGCTTTTTTATGTTTTCGTCTAAATCGTAGCCCTACAGGGGGGGATGCTACTAGTGTGAAAAAGCTTTTTGTGCAACTTGACAATAAGGTTTGATACAGTATGTAAAAGCAATTAAAAACTTAACAAAATCATTAATAGAACTGGGTAAAACTTAGATGTTTTAATTATGCTTTTAGAAGTTCAAATAAAAGAGTCATAGATGACTAATTTTATTGACAAATTAGTAAAATTTTAGTAAAATCTTCTTAAGTTAAGAAGGAGGAAATTAAAATGAAGAAGTTTATAAGTTTATTACTTGTATTAGTACTTGTTTTATCTGTTGTTGCTTGTTCTAAGCCAGCAGGAGAAGAAAAGAAAGACGGCGCTAAGAAAGAAGAAGCTAACGCTGATCTACCATTCGTAGGTGGAACAATCTACAAATATGACGACAACTTTATGTCATTTGTAAGAAGATCACTTAAAGCTAATGCTAAAGGAAAAGTTAATTTAGAATTAAACGATTCTCAAAATGACCAAGGTAAACAAAATGAGCAGGTTGATACGTTCCTTGCTAAGAACCCAAAAGCTCTAGCAATTAACCTAGTTAACCCTCAAGCAGCTGCTACAATTATTGAGAAAGTTAAAGCTAAAAAAATTCCTGTAGTATTCTTTAATAAAGAGCCAAGCAAAGCTGATTTAGAATCATATGACATGGCTTACTATGTAGGAACAACTTCTGCAGAATCAGGAATAATGGAAGGTGAAATTATCGTTGAATCTTGGAAAGCTCATCCAGAGTGGGATAAGAACAAAGATGGTAAAATTCAATATGTATTATTAAAAGGCGAGCCAGGACACCCTGACGCTGAAGCTAGAACTAAGTTCTCAATTGAAACTATTAAAAAAGCTGGTATCGAAGTTGAAGAATTAGCTCTTGGTGCGGCTAACTGGGATACTACTAAAGCTAAAGAAAAAATGGATGCATGGTTAAGCAAGCACAACGATAAAATTGAGTTTGTTATTTGTAACAATGACGCTATGGCACTTGGTGCTTTAACTTCATTAGAAGCAAACGGATACTTTAAAGATGGAAAATTTATGCCAATCGTTGGTGTGGACGCTATTCCTGATGCTTTAACTAAGATTAAAGAAGGTAAATTAGTTGGTTCAGTATTAAATGATGCTGCAAACCAAGGAAAAGCAACTATGGACTTAGCAATCAATTTAGCTAATGGGAAAAAACCTCTAGAAGGAACTGAATGGAAATTAGTTGATAAAGCTGTTCGTGTACCTTACAAAAAAATTACAAAAGACAATGTTGGAGAAGCAGAAAAGGCTTACAAATAATAGAGGCGATTAAGTGCATAGATATATATCTATGCACTTTTTTTAAATGGAGGTATAAGTGGGAAACAAAGAATTTCTTTTAGAAATGATTGGTATTGATAAACAGTTCCCAGGAGTAAAAGCCC
>PDWJ01002026.1_pt1 | contig 33713 bp, 28 predicted proteins | sample 1430881 | NCBI WGS metagenome assembly PDWJ01 (sample SAMN01162460, study PRJNA174530) | Oral metagenome, whole genome shotgun sequencing project. | biome: Marine environment; feature: Marine mammal; material: Swab sample of the gingival sulcus; isolation source: swab sample of gingival sulcus...
ATTGAAATTTCGACATATTTAATAGAATACGACGAAACAAAATGGTAGAATAAAAACGCTTGTACGAACAAACCCTCGTGTTTGTCCATCTACGGATTTTGCGTTATATTGTTTTCTTGAATGTATTTTTGTATCAATTTATAATGAAGTAGAAAATGCTTTTGAGATAATAATTGAATTAAACAATGAAAAATAATGCCTTAAATTAAAATAGTTTGGTTATCTTCGTAGCAAATTTTATGTAAGCAAATTGAGTTATGACAGGAATGAAGATTTCATCAAATTTTGAATCAGGCAATATTGAAGTGATAAGCGTAGAAAACCCCTTAGATATTCGGCTAAATATCAGAAAAGATACAAATTCTGATTTTATGCAGTGGTTTTATTTCAGGCTGCAAGGAGCGCAAGATTTTCCTTGCTTGATACATATCATGAATGCAGGAAGTTCATTTGTTCCGGAAGGTTGGGAACAGTACAATGTATGCGCTTCATACGATAAGAAAACATGGTTTAGAGTTCAAACCGATTTTGATGGCGAAAAAATGACAATACATCATACTCCCAAGCGCAATTCTGTCTATTTTGCATATTTTGCACCTTACTCCTACGAGAAACATCTCGAATTGGTGCACAAAGCACAAGAGTCGGCGGAATGTATTGTCGAAAATCTTGGGGAAACCGTAGAAAAAAGAGACATTGACATGTTGATGATTGGCGAACCTGCCGAGACAAAAAAAACAATTTGGGTAATTGCCCGCCAACATCCGGGCGAAACCATGGCTTCGTGGTTTATGGAAGGTTTCGTCAATCGACTTCTCGACCCCAACGATTCGGTATCGCTAACTTTATTGAAAAAAGCTATTTTTTATGTCGTTCCGCACATGAATATCGACGGAGCTATTCACGGAAACCTGCGCGTGAACTCTTTAGGCGTAAATTTCAACAGAGAGTGGAAAGAACCTTCGCTTGAAAAATCGCCGGAAGTATTTCATGTAAGAAACAAAATGGATCAGACAGGTGTTGATCTATTTCTTGATATACATGGCGATGAAGCATTGCCATACAATTTTATTTCAGGAACAGCTGGGATTCCCGGTTTTACTGAAAAACAAGCCCGAAATATGAAAATATTTCTCGACCATTGGCTTGAGGTTTGTCCTGATTTCCAAACAGAAAAAGGCTATCCGGAGGACAAACCCGGACAAGCAAACTTGAATATCGCCTCAAAACACGTGGCACACAGGTTTTCGTGTCTTGCTTTCACGCTCGAAATGCCTTTCAAAGACAATAAAAATATATTAGAGCCTGTTTACGGCTGGTCGCCAAAACGCTCCGAGAAACTCGGAGAATCCGTCCTGCAAGCAATCCTGAAAGTTATCGACAGCTTGTAGCTCACAAAAACAAGGCAAGTTCTGAAAACAGAGAAATGCAAACTTCTGCCATCCAATGGCTTTAAAGCCATTGGATGGCAGAAGTTTGCATTTTTAGAGCTCTTAATTTTAACGAAGAACTATCTTTATTTTAAAAGTCCCTCGTCGCGAATCAGCATAAGAATGGCAGAGTGCGGCACAATGACGTATTTTTCGTTATTGAAAAATACTTCAAACCCGCTTTTTTGCATATACACTGCCAAATCGCCTGTTTGCGCTTGCAAGGGAATGTATTCAACCTGTTTGTTTTTCCACGCTTCGTCGGGTTCGTGAATGTGAGGAATCGGGAAACCCGGACCCACTTTCACAATATATCCGGTCAGGCATTTTTCTTTTTCGTGAATTCCCGGCGGCAGATACAATCCTGTTTTTGTTTTGTCGTGCTGCGACTTTGGTTTTATCAGCACTTTATCGCCAACGGGGATAAACTTGCTAAAATCTTTTTCGTCGATCACTAAAGCCATAGTTCTATTTATTTTCGGGCAAAGGTAATAAATTAAAAATTAAAACTCAGCCGAACAATCGGATTTTGATAAGGCGAGTTGCGTGTTTCGTTCAAATTCCACAGAATCATGTAATTAATTGCAGCACGTTCGCCTATCGGCTGTCGGAAGCCTGCGCCAAGCAGATAACTGCCCACCCACGCTCGTCCTTCAGATTCGTAGTAGTAATTGTTGTTTGCATCGACATAAATCGAGTAGGATTCCAGATTTAAGCCTTCCAGCTCGACGTGTGCGAACAAACCCTGAAACAGAACGTATTGCGAGAAAACGCTTGCTCCGTAAATTGAGCTTTGAAAATCAGTAGTGGATTCGCGAAAATAGCTGTAACTGACTCCGCCTCCGACGGAAAACTTAGGCGTAAAACGATAGCCTATCAAAGGCGCAATGTCAATATGTGTATATGTTCCGAACTGAAGACCAAGGCTTCCGCCAAAAAATACTTTTTCGTTGAGTTTCCATTTTCGCTGCTTTTTTTCTTTTATTGATTCTTCTTCAAAATATTGAGCAAACGTAATTTGCTGCAAGGCAAAAATCATCAGCATGAAAACAAGCAGTTTCTTTGTAATTCTATTTTTCATCCTTATGTTTGTATATTGATTTTTAAATTTAAAGCTAAAATTGTTATGAATATTCTAATCACAGGAGCAAGTCGGGGAATAGGATTCGAAATTACAAAAATATTTGCAGATAGGAACGTTAATCGAATATTTTTATTATCTCGAAATATAAAAAAGCTTGAAGAACTTGCACAAATTTGCCTCAAAATTAATAAAAACACAGCTATTATTCCCGTATTTTTCGATTTGAATCAATACGATTCCGCTTTTACGCATTTGATACAAAAATTAAAGGAATACGATACCGAAAAAATTGATATTCTGATAAATAATGCAGGCGTTTTGATAAACAAACGCTTTGAGAAACTGAGGGCGAAAGACGTAAACAGCATGTTTGCGGTGAATGTCCAAGCTCCGATTTTTCTTATACAAAAGCTCATTCCGTTCTTGTCGGCAAGCGACAGTGCGCACGTCGTAAACATCAGCAGCATGGGCGGATTTCAGGGAAGCGCAAAATTTGCGGGATTGTCGGTTTACAGTGCTTCAAAAGCGGCGCTTGCATCGCTTACTGAATGTCTGGCAGAAGAGTATAAAAAATCGAAAATCAGCTTCAACTGCCTTGCCTTGGGTGCTGTACAAACAGAAATGCTGGCTGAGGCATTTCCCGGCTATCAGGCACCGCTTTCTGCGGCAAAAATGGCGGAATATATCGCAAATTTTGCAATGGAAGGACACAAATATATCAACGGGAAAATCGTCCCGGTTTCGCTCTCAACGCCGTAGAAATTGTTTTTCAAGATGAAAATTGTAAAACAAATCGGACACATTCCTTTGCCCTCCTTAATTTGGGATTGCCTTTTTTGATTTTATCAAAAAAGCTTTTTATATTTGATTCCCGAAGATAATGGCAAAAGAAGCCGATTTTTTTTATCTCAAACATAACTGCTTTATCATCTAACATATTGTCTATGGCTAAAAAGTATCGCCACAAGAAAAAAGCAACAAAAGAGGTTTTGAAGAAAAAAACAGGTGTTGCAAATGAGAAAATCACAGCAGAATCTGCAGGAGAATCTTCTGCAAATCTTCTCCTTGAGAAAGAGGCGGTTTTAACAGACGAAATTCCGGGAATGTATGTTCAGGTGGAGTTTTTTCGGAGCAAAACCAACGATTTTTACGATTGCAAATTTCTGAAAACCAATAGTAGCTTTGCTGCTTTTTTTCAGCTTGATAAAAAGGAAATCATCGGCAAATACAATGCCGAAATAATGTGTGCAAACAGCTGCGGAATGTTTGAGCCGGAACTGATCAACACGCTTGGAAACACTTCCGAAACGTCGATTGAATATTACAGCCATAAGTATAAACAATATTTTGAAATAAGTATCAGCCGAACAAACGGCAAGAAAGCAGGATTGCTCATAAAAAACATCGCGCAGACGCAAAAACTCAAGGACAGCAAAAAAAATTATAAACTATTGGTAAACAACTCGCCGTATTCGATAATCGTTTTCACGGCAAAGCGAATTGTTTTTATAAATAATTCGGCAATAAACCTTTTGGGCGGCAAAAGTGAAGATGATTTCGCCAATTATACTATTGAACATTTTTTTAAGAACGATGATATTGAAAAAATTACCAAAAATAAACTTAAACAAACAACAGAAATTATCCTCAAACGCCTTGATAAGTCTGTTATTGATGTTGAGATAACAGCGGGAAATATCAATTACGAGGATTATTCTGCCACGCAATTGCTGCTAAAAGATATAACGGAACGAAAAAAAACGGAAAAACAACTGATCAAAGCAAAAAACAAAGCGGAAGAAAGTGCCAGATTGAAATCCATGTTTCTGACAAACTTATCGCACGAAGTGAGAACGCCGATGAACTCGATACTCGGCTTTTCAGACTTACTGCTCCGCTCTAAAAACTTGCCAAGTAGAGCAAAGGATTACAGCCAACAAATAAATGCCGGCTCAAAGCAATTGATGCACATTATTGACGATTTGCTCAACATCTCGCAAATTCAATCGAACCAAATAGAGTTTATGCCTGAAAAAGTAAATTTAGATAAACTCCTGAAAAAATTACATCTGAAATATAAATTAGATACAGAAACAGAAGCTCTGAAAAATGTACAAATAAAACTCTCGATTCCGGACAAAACATGCGACTGTGTTATAAAAATAGACAAACAACGCTTGAAGCAGATTTTAACAAAACTTATTGAAAATGCCGTAAAATACACAGAAAACGGTTCAGTTGAGTTTGGATACATTATCTTGAAAAACAATTTATTTGAATTTTTCGTAAAAGACACAGGAATAGGCATAGAAAAATCAAAACAAAAATTAATTTTTGATCCATTCCGACAAGAAGACGACTCAGAAACACGCAGTTACGAAGGAATGGGACTCGGACTGAGCATTGCCAAAGGCTTGGTTGAAAAATTCGGAGGAGAAATATGGCTTGAGTCGAAAAAAAATATTGGTTCTGTCTTTTATTTTACATTGCCCTCAATTTTTATTTTTCCTGAAAAGGAAAACCTGCCGGAACAAGCCCCGAAAATCTACGACTGGAAAAACAAAACCGTTTTGATTGTCGATGACGTGCCTATTATCCGACAACTTTTTCAGGACATGCTTGAAACAACACAAATAAATTGCATTTTTGCGAACAACGGAAACGAAGCTGTTGAAATTTGTAAAAACAACAAGCAAATAGATATTATTCTGATGGACATATATTTGCCGGACATTAACGGCTACCAAGCAACAACAAAAATTCGCGAAAGTATAAAAAACATGCCCGTTATTGTTCAAACGGCTTATAACTCTATTGAGGAAAGAAAACAAATCAAAAATTTTGGCTTTGATGCTTTTTTAGTAAAACCAATTCTTGAAGAAGAATTGATAAATGCAATGGCTAAGTTTTTACAAAAAAACGACAAATAACTAAAAAATAAGCTCTATATTTGTGTATATAAAACTTTACCTAACAGAATTATAAACATGACTGAAACATTATTAAACAAACTCAACGAGAAAGACTATATAAAAAGTCGGGTTGATGACCAAATAAAATGGTATGACGCAAAAAGTACTTTGAATCAAAAAATGTACAAACGATTGAAGTTTTTCGAGATTTTCTTTTCCGTGTCTATTCCTGTATTGACCGCAATTCAAGCCGGAAGCGACATCGGTTGGATATTGTACTTGATCGGACTTTTTGGTGCTTTAATTGCACTTTTTTCGGGTATTTTAAGCTTAAACAAATACCATGAAAAATGGATAAACTTCAGAACGACAGCAGAAAACCTAAAACGCGAACGGATTTTCTATATCACAGGAATGGGACCTTTTGCCGAAAGCAGAATCGGGAAAAACAGATACCCGACACTCGTTGAACGAATTGAAGCAATCCTTGCAAACGAAAATACCGAATGGGGAAAATATATGATGGAAAACAAAGACAATAATTCCGCTTCCGAATCAAAAAAATAGCAGACAAGACTTGAAAGGAAAATATATACTGTTGGTGTTTTTTCTGCTCACGAGAATTTATGCCTTTTCGCAAAACGATACAATCAGTAAAAATCAAACAAAACACCCTTTGTTTGCCCTTAAAATAGCTCCGCTTTGCCTTATTGAGCCAACACCCTCGTTTGAAATAGCTGTCGAATATGCCATAAAACAGCAATGGAGCTTGCAGCAGCAAATCGGATACATGAATGCTCGCTTGGGGGTTTTCGACCTCCATGTTTTTGGCTATGAATACAATGAGCTGAAAGGAATCAGACTGCGCACAGAAGCCAAATATTACTTTCGGAAAGCAAAATTTGACGAACACCCGTATCTTGCTGCCGACGTTTTATACAAATGCTTTTCTGACAGTAAAGAAGAATACTATTTTCGCTACAATGCGTCTTATACGGAAAAAATTGCAACAAAGCGCAAAAATCAGGTGTTTGCTTTGCATCTGAAAATTGGCGCAATAAAATATTTCTATTCCAAATTTTTCTTTGACATTTATGTCGGCATTGGCATACGACGCAAAGATATAACAAAGCAAGGACTGCCGAAAGATGCAGAACCTACCGTCTCAGATTTTCGCTTTTACGACGATGCCGGATATTGGCTCGGCAGCATGACAGGAGGTGTCAAATTGGGCGTTAAAATTAAATAAGCACAAGCCGCATGTTTTCAAACATGTGCGAAAATCAAGCGCCCGATTTTTTAGCCTTAAATCCCTTTTCTTTTAAAATTTCAAGTATTTTATCTCGGAAATCGCCCTGAATCAATATTTCTCCATTTTTCACGCTCCCTCCTACTCCGCACTTTGTTTTCAGGAATTTGGCAAGCTCTTTCAAATCATCGTCTTGCCCAACAAAATCGGTAATCAAAGTTACGGATTTCCCTTTTCGCTGCTTCCTGTCGAGCGACACTTTCAGGTTTTGCTGATTTGGCGGAAGCGTTTCTTGCTGTGGCGCTTCGTCATAGGTGTATTCATAATTCGGATTTGTCGAGTAAACAACATCTACTCTGTTTTTCTTTTTCTTTGCCATTCTTTTTTTTCTTGTTGATTGTTCGTATCGAAGTGATTTTAACTTTTTTTGAAAAACTTACAATCTTATTTATTTTTGAAAATCAATTTTTTACAAACTAAATATAATAAGAAATGTAAATTCTTGACAAAGATTATAATAAAAACAGAGATAGAAAAATATTTAAGTGTTGGAAAACACGACTTCAAAATACAAATCCATATTTATCAAATATTTATACTAAATCATTATATAAATTAAAAACCGGTGCTTGCTAAATGCGTTTAATAATATTGAAATCGGCTCCTCAAATTTACGTCGAATTAAATATTTGACAACCTCAAAATCAACACGAGTTTTCTGCGCTGCAAGCCTCACTAATTTTGGTTACTTTTTCCCCTAAAAATCCCCATTTATTGGTATTGGAAATAAGTTTCCTTTCCTGTTTCTTTGCGCACTCAATGATAATCATAAAAGGAAGGCAATATTTTACGTATGTGCCTGTTTTTTTGGGAAAAGTAAAACGGCGTTCTTTTTTGAACGATAATTAAACTAAAAACACATGAGACAGTCCATGACTGATTTATTATCAGACACACACGAGCATGCTGTGAAATAAATCGGGAAATAAAGGACTTTTTCGCAATTTTAAGAACACATGAGACATATTTTTTTAGTAGGAATAAGTTTATTTTTTTATCTCGCAACGATAGCTCAGAATCAAGGCGAATTGAGCGGACTTGTAATCGATGCCGAAACAGGCGAGAAATTAACAGGCGTAAACATTTATTTTGAAGACACTTCGCTCGGAGTATCTTCTGACGACAAAGGGCGATTTCAAATGAAAAATATAGCAGTGGGGAAATACTACATTATAGCTTCTTTTGTCGGCTACGAAAAATTCCGCAAGGCAATAAACATAAAAAAAGGAGAGACGCAAAAAATAAGAATCGTGCTGCAACCCAAAAGCGAAAATTTAGCAGAGATTATCATTACCGAAAAGTCCGAAGCACGACAATTGCGTGAAAAGGCGATGCCAATATCCGTAATATCGATGAGCCAACTGCAAGGCACGGTAAACGGAGTGCAGGACGTACTGAACAAAACCGTAGGTGTAACAATCCGTAGTACGGGCGGGGTTGGAAGTGCGTCTCGCCTATCGGTGCGTGGTTTAGAGGGCAAGCGTATTGGCTTTTTTATTGATGAAGCTCCAATGAACGATAATTCGGATTTTATTGATGTAAACGACATTCCTACCGATATGATTGACCGTATTGAAATTTACAAAGGCGTTGTTCCTGCTAAATTTGGCGGCTCGTCGATGGGCGGAGCTGTTAATATTGTGGTTAAGGAGTACCCTGCTCGTTATGCCGATTTTAGTTACACCTTAGAGTCGTATAATACGCACAAAGCACAAATGGTAATGAAACGACATATTGCCGACAAAGGAATAATGTTCGGCGGTGGCGGATTTTACACCTATTCCGACAATAGTTACGAAATGGAATCGCCTCATATTCCCGGTTTAAAAATAAAAAGAGAACACGATAATTTTAAAAAAATAGTTGGTGCGGCAACCTTTAAAGCAACAAAATGGTGGTTCGACGAGGTGGAGATAGAATTACCCGTTTTATACACTCGCAAAGAAATTCAAGGCGTTGAAACCGATATTCGCCAAGCCTATACCGAGTCGATGGCTTATGTGTGTGACACAAAGTTCGAAAAAAACGACTTCTTTATCGAGGGGCTTGATTTTGATATGAGCAATGCGGTGGCTTACACGCAATACAGCCTTGTTGATACGGCTAAAAACTGGTACGATTGGTACGGAGAATCCTACCCTAGCGATTCAAAGTACGGAGGCGAATTGGGCAACCGCTATGCTTCAAATTCCGACAACGCTAAATTTCTTTTTGCCAATAAATTGAATATGGAATACATCTTAAACGAAAAACACTCAATTAACTTCAATTCCTATTTTACTTTGGCAAACGGCAATCCTAAAGACGACTTGCGAGAGCAAAGCGTAGGAAAAAAAGCAGTTTTCGATTCAAAAATGCGTAGTTGGACTGTTGGGCTGACTTACGATTATCGTACCAAAAACGATAAATTCTTAAACTCATTTACTGTACGCCACTATTTGTACACAATGGACACCAAAAGTGCCGACCCGTTTTCTATTTTTGGTGCAGAAAAGGTTGATGTAAACAAAAGCGACTTTGGTGTTAGCGATGCTTTGCGTTACAGGTTTTTCCCCAATATTATGGGAAAACTCTCAGCCGGTTACGATGTGCGTATTCCGTCCGAAAATGAGTTGTTAGGAGACGGAAACGTGATACAACCGGCAGAAAACCTTATTCCGGAACGAAACGGAAGTGTCAATTTAGGAGTGTTATACGACCTTACAGGCAAACACCCTACTAATTTGCAAGTGGAAGTAAGCGGATTTTACATGCAGTTGGAAAATATGATACGTTTTACAAAAAGCATTTGGGGCGGAGCAAAGTACGAGAACTTTGGCAAAATGCGCACGTTGGGCATTGAGTTTGAAGTGAAGGCTGATGTGTTACCTTCGGTATATATATTCAGTAACGTTACTTATCAAGATTTGCGTGATATTCGTAAATATGAAATAAACAGCACAGTGCCGAACCCAACAAAAGACAAGCGAATGCCAAATATTCCGTATTTTATGATTAATTCGGGTGTTGAGTTCCACAAGGAAAACCTATTTGGCGGAACAGGACAAAACACACGTATATTTTCTGACATGTCGTTTATTGAGGAGTATTTTTATGATTTTGAGATGACACAAAGAGATAAAAGACGTATTCCGCGTTGCTTAACAGTTGATTTAGGTTTGGAGCATAGTTTTATGAATCAACGTCTATTCTTGTCGGGCAAAATACATAACCTAACTGATGCCAAAGTGCTGTCGGAATTCAATCGCCCATTGCCCGGACGGCATTTTGGAGTTAAACTGCGATATGTTTTTAAATAATGATTAAGGAGAGCTAATTTATTGATAAATGAAATTCGCAGATAATAGGGCAAAACCACGTTGGGGCAAACCCTTCATAAATGATTAGTGATAAGTGATAGGCGATTAAGTTGGGATAAAATCATGTTGGGGCAAACCTACGTGTTTGCCCTGATAAATTAAAATAGTAATCAATAATAATTTAAAAAAACAAACAAATGAGGAGAATAAGTTTTAAAATGTTGCTATTATTAACTGGAATATTAGCAATAAATTTGACAAGTTGCGACAAAGACGACGAAAAGAAACCTGCTTTAGATAAGGCAAAATTTTTAATTGCGACAACAGTAAAAAACCCTGACGGCATGAGTGGCTCATCGTACATGCAGTTAGTCAAAAAATTAGAAGGGAAAGTTGATAATTCCAATGCAATGCAAATTCCTTTTGGAATGGGCTTTGGTGTACACGGAAACGACATTTTTCTATATCCCACTTACGGTAAGGACGGAAACCCAAATTTGCAAAAATACACCTACACAGGTACAGACGATTTTGGTACAGTTACAGAACTTACTTTGCCCCCATTTTCAGGAGCATCAAACTTAAAGTTTGTGAATGACGAAAAGGCTTACAGTCCTGCTTTTGTCATTTCTAAAGTTTTGATTATCAATCCTAAAACAATGAAGAAAATAGGTGAGATAGATTTGAAAGAATACGCCCACGGCGACAATAGCCCCGACCCGTCAAATGGAATTATACGCGACGGCTATTATTATTTATGTTTAGGACAAGCAGGTAGCGATTATATGCCATATAAAGACCATCGCCAAGTTGATGTATTGGTTATTGATACTAAAACCGATAAGGTGGTAAAGATGATTTCAGAGACAAAATCGACAATGTCGTTCCCAACACGCCCAATGGACGCAACAAGCGGAATGATTTTTACCGATGAGCAAAACGATATTTATATTACTTGCGTTGGCAATTTCGGTTACGACCCAACTTACTTAAATAGCGGTTTTGTGTGTATCCCTGCCGGAAAGCAAGAATTTGACGATGCAAAAACTTGGGATATTTCTACTACTTCTATTGAGGGAATAAATTACAAACCTTCATCAATAATGAATTGTAAATATATCGGTAATGGCAAAATAGTTGCTTTTGTTACTGTTTTGGAATTAGTTGATCCTAAAAACCCTTATACCTGTAGAAATTCCATTGCCGTACTTATAGATATGAAAACCAAAACCATAAAGCACATAAAAGACATTCCGGCAACTGACGGACATAGTGTTTGCATAAAAGAATACAAAGATAATCTGTTGATTTTAGGTTCTTACGGAGAAAAACAAGCAGGGTTCTTTACCTATAACCCAACAACTGATGAGGTTAAATTTGTTCTTGAAACTACCGGAAACCCTATTGATTTTTATTACTTTAAATAATTAATCTACAAAAAAGCTTATGAAGCCCAAACAAAAATTTTGTTTGGGCTTTTTCCTTTTAGCCTTTGAAAAAATGTCGTGTAGAATACAAGTTTTTACTTATCACGGGAAATGCACTTTTTTTTCGGCTGAAAATTTTGCAAAAATAAAGAGCGCGGAAGACGGAAGAAAAATTAAAAGTTAAAAAATATCACTCATCACCTATCACTCATCACCTATCGCTAATCACTCATAAAATATTAAACATATGAAAAAAAATCGGATATGAATACTAACTTTGCAGAATAATAGTTTTTATGATAATCAGATAAAGCACTGTTTCAACTTAAATTCAGATTATGGCTAATGTCAATGGTTTCAAATATGTTTTGCTCTTAGGCGGCGTTTTGTTTTGTATGCTTTCTCACGCTCAGGATAAGGCAAGGCGAAAATACATAAAATGGCAGGCTTCAAAAGCGGTAAGCAAATCGGCAAACCAAAATTTTTTACGTTTTGAAGCTGCGGAATATTTTGACGAAACAGCACTGCTTCCGCATTTTAGCGGCATTGAGCAAAATGTAAGCACAAATTCACGCGTCCGGCTGAATAATTTGCGTTTTGAGGCATTGACAGACGAAGAAAAAAGAAATGTTGCCTTGCCTGCCGACTTACAGAGCGCTATTAAAATAACACAAAGCATACAATATGCACGAAAAATTCCTTATATAACTTATCATTTCGTTCCGCTGCGGAAGAACAAAATAAGCGGAAAAATAGAAAAACTTCTTGAATTTGATATTGAAATATTTGAAAGTCAGGAAAGAAATCCGATAAAACCCAAATTGAAACACACGTACAAAGCAAGTTCGGTGCTTGAATCCGGCACGTGGATAAAAATTAAGGTTGAAAAAGACGGAGTTTATCGACTTTCGATCAACGAATTGGTAAATCTCGGCATCTCAAATCCGCAGCAGTTGAGGCTGTTTGGTTTTGGCGGCGGAATGTTGCCGATTTCAAACGCAGAACCCAATCTCGACGATTTGATTGAAAACAGAATACACCTGACAAACGAAGCCGCTTATTTTTACCTTCGCGGTCCGGTAGAATGGACATACGACAAGGAAAAAGAGATGTTTCTGCACAAAGAGCATGAGCTGTCAGAGCATGCCTATTATTTTCTGACATCGGATTATCCCCAAAACAGCCCTGCACGAATTCCGATGAAAAAAATCATAACATTAGATGCAAACAATTTTGTCAATACATTTACAGATTATCAGTATCACGAAAAAAGAGATACAAACTTGCTCAAATCCGGAAGCACTTGGTATGGCGAGTTGTTCGATACGTACACGACAAGAATAATCCCCTTTACATTTCGGCACATTGTTGTCGGTTCGGAACTGAAAACCAATGTTTCGCTCATTGCACGCTCGCCCTTGCGTTCGGAATACGAAATCAGCATAAACGAGCAAAGCAAGAGAATGAAAAATTATGCCACACACTTTGAGGTAACCTCAGCAAAGGCAAGCAAAGCCGACAGTGTTTTTGTTTTCAAGGCTTTGTCAGACAATGTTGATGTGAATATTCACTACATAAAACCAACGGCAAGTTCGAGCGGTTGGTTAGATTATGTTGTGCTGAATGCGAAACGCCACCTCGTGATGTCTGACGAGCAAATGATTTTCACACACAAACAAAACGAAGAAACGGAGAAAATTACAGCTTTTATGCTTGACAATGTTGATGAAGGATTGAAAATTTGGGATATAACCAATCCGTTTGAGGTTTCGGAAATAAAATACAACATCTCGGGCAAACTTGCACGCTTCAAATACAAAACGCGGCAAGGAATTTATCGCTTTGTTGCTTTTTACGAGAAGGCAAATTTGTTTTCTCCCATTACCGAAGATCCGAAAAAAAATGATGTCGGAGCCATTGAGAACCAGAATTTGCACGCGCTGCCACAGCCCGAAATGATTATTGTTGCACAGCCCGAAATGCTTCCTTATGCTGAAGAAATAGCCGCTTTTCATAAAAAAAGAGACAAGCTGAAATCTGTCGTTGTTACGCCCGAAGAGATTTATAACGAATTTTCGTCGGGAACGCCCGATATTGCGGCAATCCGAAATTTTGTGCGTATGTTTTACGACAGAGCGCAAAACGATGCCGAAGCACCGAAATATCTCTTGCTTTTCGGCGACGGAACGTATGACAACAAACGCTTGGCTGTCGGACAAACCGCTTTGCTGCCGACCTATCAGCGTAAAGAATCCCTAAGCCCGACAAAATCATTCGTAACAGACGACTTTTTCGGACTTCTTGACGAAAACGAAGGCGGACATGACGGTCTGGTAGATATTGGAATCGGACGAATCCCCGTAGATACGAAAGAAGAAGCCCGTGCGGTTTTAGACAAAATTTATAATTATTATGACAACAAAAACGCAATGGGCGCATGGCGAAACGTAATTTGTTTCATTGGCGACGACGAAGATTCAAACAGACACATTCTCGATGCCGATGCTCTGGCAAATATGGTCGCATTGAGCAATCCGGAGTTTAATCTCGATAAAATTTACCTTGATGCTTATCCGCAGCAAACCATTGCCGGCGGCGAACGCTATCCGGCAGTAAATTATGCCATAGAGAAAAGAATTGACAAAGGTGCTTTGATTGTTAATTATTCGGGACACGGCAACGAAGAGCGTCTGGCAGACGAAAATATAATCAATTTTCATGATATTCAGGAATGGAAAAACTTCAATAAATTGCCGATTTTTCTTACAGCCACGTGCGAATTTAGCCGATACGACGACCATTTTCTGACGACCGCAGGCGAAATGATTTTGCTTAATCCTGTCGGGGGCGGTGTTGCCATGTTCACAACAACAAGACTGGTGTATGCCAGCGAAAATTTTAAGCTGAACAAGAGTTTTTACAATATTATTTTCAAACGCGACGAAAACGGCAAGCCCTATCGCTTGGGCGATGTTATGCGTTACACGAAAAACAATGCCGGCAGCAGCTATAACAAAAGGAATTTTTCGCTGCTTGGCGATCCCGCAATGAGAATGACAATCCCGAACAATAAAGTGATTACAACACAAATAAATTCAATTCCTTTGGCAGAATTTCAAGACACACTGAAAGCCCTTGGCAAGGTGGAAATTGCCGGATACGTGTGCGACAGAAACCAAGCAATACTGTCGGACTTTAACGGCACGATTTATCCGATAGTTTACGATAAGAAAACCCCAATAAGCACCCTCAGCAATAACGGCGATGCTCCCTATGAATTTCAGGTGCAGAATAATATTATTTACAAAGGAAAGGCTTCGGTTACGAACGGGAAGTTTCGTTTTTCTTTTATTGTTCCCAAAGATATTTCATACAAAACGGGGTTTGGGAAAATCAGTTATTATTTTGAAGATGCGCAAATTGACGGAAACGGATTTTACGACAAGATCATAATCGGCGGAACGCCCGAATTGGGAACACTCGACGAGGAAGGACCTGAAATAGAGCTTTTTATGAACGACAAAAATTTTGTAAACGGCAGCATTACCAACGAAACGCCCAAACTTTTGGCTTTTATTACCGATTCGAGCGGAATAAATACCGTCGGAAACGGAATCGGGCATGATATAATGGCGGTCCTCGACGAAGAAACAAAAAAGAAAATTGTGCTGAACGATTTCTACGAGGCAGACAAAGACAGCTACAAAAAAGGCGTAATCAACTATCCTTTATCGAAACTGAAAAATGGCGCACACAAAATAAATGTAAAGGTATGGGACGTTTTCAACAACTCTTCCGATGCCGAAATTGACTTTATTGTTGCCGATTCCGAAAATTTTGAAATTAAAAATGTGCTGAATTATCCCAATCCGTTTACGGAAAATACATGGTTTTATTTTGAACATAATAAACCTCAGATGCGTTTAGAAATAATTATCCAAATTTATACCGCTGCGGGGAAATTGATAAAAACCATTACAGGAGTTCAGCAAAATCAAGGATTCAAATCTGACGCAATAGCTTGGAACGGTTTCGACGATTACGGAGATAAAATAGGCAGAGGCGTTTATATCTACAAACTTAGCGTAAAAACCGATTCGGGTGAAAAAGCAGAAAAAATTGAAAAATTATTGCTCCTAAAGTAAAAACAATTCATTGAAAAACAAATGATTATTTGGAGCGGAAGCAAAAAGTTGAAAAATAAAAGCTAAAAGCTAAAAACAAGATGTTTCGTATTGATAACAGATATTTTTATATTTTTGCAATCTTTGAAAAAAATATTAACACAAATAAACACTGAAAATATGATTAGAGCATTCAGCACTATTGGATTTACACTTTTTTTATTCTTCTTGAATTTGACAATTTTTGGGCAATCAAACGAATTACTATCGAGCGCAAACAAGAAGGCAAGCCCCTATTCTCCGGACAATGTCGGCGGACTTTCGCCGCACGAGCTTGCCGGACAAGTCAATGTTATAACATCGGCAGTGCCGTTTTTGATAATCGCCCCCGAATCGCGCGGCGGTGCTATGGGCGATGTCGGCGTAGCAACAAGTCCGGACATAAACTCCATGCACTGGAATGTTGCCAAATTTGCATTTATCGAAAGTGATTTTGGCGTAGGACTTTCTTATACGCCGTGGCTGCGGAAACTCGTTGACGACATAAACCTTTCGTACCTGACAGCTTACAAACGCATTGACGATAAACAAGCCATTTCCGCTTCTTTACGCTATTTTTCTTTGGGATATATTACTTTCACGAATCAATCGGGACATGAACTTACCGAATACAATCCGAACGAATTTGCCATTGATGTTGGCTATGCGCTTAAACTTTCAAAGTTTTTTTCAGGAGGTGTGGGTTTGCGCTACATCTACTCAAACCTGACAGGCGGATTCAACGCAGAAGGAACATCAAACACACATGCAGCAAATGGAGTTGCCGCTGATATTGGCGTGTTTTATACCAACCCGAAACTGAAAATATCAAAGAAAAAAACGACCCTGAATTTTGGTTTAAGCATCACGAACATAGGAAACAAAGTGTCATACACGGACGAAGCCGAAAAAAACTTTATTCCAACCAATCTGCGTTTAGGAACTTCTATGTCTATGGAGCTTGATAATTACAATTCGCTTGCTCTTGCCGTTGATTTAAACAAGTTTTTGATTCCGACACCGCCGAAAGTTGTGGTTGAAAATGGTGTGAGAAAGCTTTATGGCAAAATCTCAGACGTATCGGTTGCCAAAGGCATATTTCAATCGTTTTCCGATGCTCCCGGAGGCATGAAAGAAGAATTGCACGAGATTACCTATTCCGTCGGATTAGAATATTATTATGCCAAACAATTTGCCATTCGCGCAGGCTATTTTTCCGAACACGAAACAAAAGGAAACCGCAAATATTTTACCGTAGGAATCGGGCTGAAACTGAACGTTTTTGGCTTGAACTTTTCCTACCTGATGCCAACACAGCAGCACAATCCGCTGGAAAATACGGTTCGCTTTTCTTTGCTTCTTGATTTTGAGAAATTGAAAAAAGAAAAAGAGTAAACTTATTTCAAGCTTGAGAGGTTTTAAGAGTTAAGAGTTAGGAGTTAGGAGTTAATTCAAGGCGCGAAAAATTTAAAGCCTGAGTTTTCTGCTGTAAATGAGCTTAAAGCTGTTTTCTTTTATTTTTAGAGCTTCGCTAAAGGCAAAAAACGGAGACAAGATAAAAAAACATGAACATTAGAACAGGTTTCGGATACGATGTCCACCAGCTTCGAGAGGGCGAAGAATTTTGGTTGGGCGGCATTAAAATTGAGCATACAAAAGGCGCATTCGGACATTCCGACGCAGATGTATTGATTCATGCCATTTGCGACGCACTGCTTGGCGCTGCCAATCTGCGCGACATTGGCTATCATTTTCCCGATACTTCTGCCGATTTTAAAAACATTGACAGTAAAATTTTGTTGTCAAAAACCACCCAACTCCTTCGCGAGAAAGGATATGAAATTGGAAATATCGACTCAACCATTTGTTTGCAAAAACCCAAAATCAAAGCCTTTATTCCGCAGATGCAAAGTGTTTTAGCTGCTGTTATGCAAATTGATGTCGAAAACATTGCCATAAAAGCAACAACAAGCGAAAAACTCGGTTTTGTAGGAAACGAGGAAGGAATAACGGCATATGCAAATGTTTTGATCGTGAAAAATTGAAAAACATAAATATTCTGAAGCCGGAAGCAAAAAATTCCCTCTTGGCGAAGAGGGTTAGGGAGATTGACCTTGTTGTTTTTTTTATATCGTCCTGAAATTCAATTCCCCTAACTCCCTTTTCTAAGGGAAAATTTTCGTCGCATCATTTATCATTCACCATTCATCATTAGCAAGATGACTTTTGAAACGTTTAAGCACAGTATTACAGAAAATAAAGCGGTTTTGATTTATTTTTCAAACGAAAAATGCAATATCTGTAAAGTTTTAAAACCCAAAATAATTGCGCTTTTTGAAGAAAAATTTCCCGAAATTAAAACTTACTTTGTCGATATTGATTCGGATAGCGAACTTGCAGGACAATTGCGCATTTTCGCAATACCCACTGTTTTGATTTTCTTTGAAGGTTCAGAAGCTGTTCGTGCGAGCAGAAATGTCAGTCTGAGCGAGTTGGAGAATAAAGTTGAGCGTTATTACACGATGCTTTTTCGCTAAATCAGCGGAAAGGAGCATCAACAAAAAAGCCCGACAAAGTCGGACTTTTTTCTAAAATTCTTATGCCAATAATGATTTTCCTGTCATCTCTTCGGGTTGGTCAAGTCCCATGATTTCGAGAATTGTTGGTGCGACATCGGCAAGCACGCCGTCTTTTGTCTTTTGGTGTTTGTCCGAAATCAGAATGAAAGGAACGGGATTTGTCGAGTGGGCTGTGTTTGGCGAGCCGTCGGCGTTTATTGCATTGTCGGCATTGCCGTGGTCTGCAATGATGATGACATCGTAGTTGTTTCTTTGTGCCGCTTCTACAACTTTTCCTACGCATTGGTCAACCGCTTCAACAGCTTTGATTATGGCAGGATAAATTCCCGTATGCCCGACCATATCGCCGTTGGCAAAATTCAGGCAAACAAAATCTGCACTTTTTTGCTCTAATTCGGCAACAATGGCATCTTTCACTTCGTATGCGCTCATTTCGGGCTGCAAGTCGTAGGTGGCAACTTTGGGCGAAGCCCGCAGAATACGGGTTTCGTTTTCAAAGCATTCTTCGCGTCCTCCGGAGAAAAAGAAAGTTACGTGTGCATATTTTTCTGTCTCGGCAATGCGTATTTGTTTTTTTCCGACTTTTGCAATCAATTCGCCGAGTGTATTTTTCAGGTTTTCTTTATCGAAAACAACATGTATGTTCCGGAACGAATCGTCGTAACGCGTCATGGTCAGGTAATGAAGCGGCAGTGTTTTCATGCCGTGTTGCGGGAAATCCGACTGTGTAAGAGCCATTGTTATTTCGCGCAAGCGGTCTGTTCTGAAATTGAAACAGAAAACAACATCTTCGGCTTGTATTTTTCCTATGGGTTCGTTGTTTTTGTCTACCATGACAATGGGTTTGATAAACTCGTCGGTTACGCCTGCCTCATACGATTCTTGCATTGTTTTTAGCAAATCTTGAGATTTTGTTCCTTTTCCCTTGACCATCAAATCGTATCCTACTTTTACCCTTTCCCAGCGTTTGTCTCTGTCCATTGTGTAGTATCGCCCAACGAGCGAGGCGACTTTGGCATTTGATGGTGCTATGTGTTCGAGCAATTTTTTGGCGTATCCGAGTCCGCTTTTCGGGTCGGTGTCTCTGCCGTCGGTAAGTGCGTGGATATAAACTTTTTCTAATCCATACTCTTGGCTTATATCGCACAAAGCCTTCAGGTGTGTATCCATCGAGTGAACGCCGCCGTCGGAAAGCAAGCCTATGAAATGCAGCCCGACATTTTTCTCTTTTGCATACGAAAAGGCATCAACGATTGTTTTATTGTCTTTCAGCGTGTTGTTTTTTACGGCAAGGTTGATTTTTACCAAATCTTGATAAACAATGCGCCCGGCACCGATATTTAAATGTCCTACTTCCGAATTCCCCATTTGTCCTTGCGGCAAACCGACATGCTCGCCCGATGCTTCGAGTTTCGAGAATGCGTATTCTTTTTCAAACTTGTCCATATTCGGTGTGTTGGCTTGCGAAATGGTGTCTGCTTTTGATTTGTTGCCAATTCCCCAACCATCAAGAATCATCAATAAAACTTTTCTGTTCTCTTCCATTTGTTCGATAATTTTAAGTATTTTTTGTTTGTTTTACTTTCGTTTTTTTGTTGTTCTGCAAAAGTTGCAAAAGCAAATATATCCGTTTTTTGTAAGATTTCGGATAAAATCGTGTTTTTTTTACCATCTCAAAGGTAAATACTTCGCAAGAAAATTGCTTGAATGAAATGTCGGATTAATCAATAGTTAATGATTTATTAACATATCCGTTTGAGAAAAAGTTATATTTTCTCTACCGACAAAATTACCTGCAAAATCGACTCCCTTTGTTTAGACGGAGTGTAGGGTGCCAGAATGAAATTGGTAATGCGGTAAGATTTTTGTTCGTATTTCAGAATCCGTCCGAGGGCAAGATATTTTATGTCCGGCGAGGCTTCGTTTTCGGGCAAAAGCGGAATTTCGTCAAATAGTTTCATTAAATCAATTTTCTCGAAATTTTGGAGCGTTCTTTTGCGTTTTTTGGAAGAAGAGTCAATTTCATATACCGTAAAAAATGCTTTCATAATGTGTTCGATTAAATATTGTGAAATTACTTCAATAGTTCGTTGTTTTTTTGTAACTAACTGACAGTCATTGGTTTCGTTTTTTTTGTTGGCATAAGTACGCAACTACCTAATTATTAGTGTTTTAAATTCTCAACTCTCAATTTTCAATTTCTTTCGTTTGCCGTTTTTTTCTTCTCTCACGCGACCCTGTCAGGGTTTGAAACCCTGACAGGGTCGCGTGAGAGTGCGATCTGCCTTTAGCTGATTTTGAATTGGTTTAGGCGTAACTTACAACTTTTTCGGCAATTTTACGAACAAAGGTAAAATTTTTATTTGAAAGTTGTCGTTCGCCTTTCCAGCGATATGCAACAAGTATTTCGTTTTTTGCAGCGCCGTAGTCAAGGCAGCAGATGTTTGTTTTTAATATTTGAGGCTTTCCCGTCAGCCGGTAATGACCGCAGAATACAGGTTTTGCCGTAGTTTCGTATTTTTGGGTAATTTGAGATAAATTTTCCTGAATTTCAAAATCCGGAACTTTAAGAGATTTGGCAAGCGAGAGTTCTTTTGGTTTTTTCAGTTCAGGCTCGTACCACCATTTTATTCTAAGCGTATCGTATGTTTTCCCGTCTGAATTTTCGAGTTTTACTCCTTCGGGGAGCGTGATTTTGATTCCTTTCAGCAGCTGGTCGACGATTTTTTTTTCGTAAGAATTTTCCTGATTTGCTTTTTGCAGAAACGCATCAGTCAGCATTTTCGGGTTTGCATACATTTTCAGGTAATCAACATGTTTTTGAATCCAAGCGGCATGAACCGCTCTTAGTTCTTTCAGGTCGAGAAAAAGAGGCAAGCTTCTCATCCATTTTATGTGATTTTCCAACGCGTCTTTATTATTTTCAAACGCCTGCAATGTCGCGTAGTGTTTTTCGGTATTTTTGTAGGTATGATCCTGAAGATAAACACCATTAAGTTTTGTGTGGTAACAAATGGCGTTGTATTCGTGGTTTCCGAGAATTGCGAGAGCCTTTCCCCGTTCGACCATTGTTCGGACAATGTTTATCGTTTCCGCCACGCGAGGTCCTTTGTTGATAAAGTCGCCTACAAAAATAGCCTTTCGTTGCGCATGCTGCCAAGTTCCTTGCGAAAAACGGTAATCCATTTTCCGAAGCAAGCGTTTCAGCGCGTCTGCATGTCCGTGAACATCTCCGATGATATCATACATGAGGAATCCGATTTCTGGTATTTGCACAAATAAAATTTGCGAAAAAATACGATCTTTATTTGATTTTTTCAAATTTCGACAATAACTTTACTGAAAATTACGAAATATTTCATAATTTTATTAACACAATTCCCTCAATGCCAGTTCAAAACACCTCAAAAAGCAATCAAAATTCATGATGTATATAAAAAGTTTACAGCAGTTCAAATATCTGCCGGAAAACGATTCTCTTTCCCCCAAAAAAAATCTTGATTTGTAATGCTTAAAAATCCTATTTTTTTGGAAAAAAAGTGGAGAAAAATTTGTTTTTTTTTTTTTTTTTTTACGATTGTGATTGTTATTAACACTTATTTAACGCACAAGATTTTATGGTTGATGTCGGCATTTTTTTATTGGTAGCTAATTGCATTAATGTTCCTCTCGCAGCTATTATCTTTCGCATAATATACAAAAAGTCTCTATTTTTTTACATTTCCTTTGTCATAGTACTCGTTGGAGCAATTGCGGCAAATCTTTCAGCCGTAGTGCTGACGACAGAGATGACAAACATGATATGGGCTCTTCCTCTTGCCATATTTTTTGTTATTTTTTTTATATTTCTATTGCGAAAATATACGATGAGTCCCCTGAATGAAATCATGCGATTGATTGACGATATTGCCTTTAAAGGCGACTTAAAGGCGAAAGAAAACCGGAAATTATTGGAAAATGAGTCGGAGATCGGAAAACTCAGCCGTTCGGTTTGGCAGCTTAAAGAGTCATTGGAAGAGATAGTTTCAAAAGTAAAGCTTTCGGGCAAAAAACTCAATGATGCCGCAGTGTATTTCGACAATATGTCGCATGAAATCAGCAATACAGCATCTAATCAATCCATATCAATCGAAGAAGCGGCAGCCTCTATCGAAGAAATGGCAACAGCCATTGGGCAAACGACAAGCAATTCGGAACATGCTCAAAAGATAGCTCAAGATTTGTCGAACAGAATGAAAACGCTTCGAGAGGCAACCGAATCGAGCAACAGCTCGCTCAATGAGATCATTCAGAAAAGCGCGATAATCAATGATATTGCACGAAAAACCAATTTGTTGGCAATCAACGCAGCCATTGAAGCAGCTCGTGCGGGCGAAAATGGACGCGGTTTTTCGGTTGTTGCATTCGAAGTAAGGAAACTGGCAGAAGACAGCCTAATCGCAGCCGAAGAAATTAATGCAATTTCGGAAAAAAATATAGAGAAATCGGCAAATTCAAGGCAACATTCAGGCTCGGCAGAAGAGCTGGCAAACAGCGCAAGCCGAATAAAAAAACAAGCCGAAGACTTAAATCGCCTCATCGCATTTTTTAAAACAAAAAACACGTAGTACCGATGACCCTGTCAGGGTTTGAAACCCTGACAGGGTCGAGGGAAAAACGGCAAAAAATTTGTTTTTTTAAGGGTGTACGACAAATTTCCTTTTTCTATGGTTGAATTAAAAAAAATTTTTGGCAAGGGTGAATGCTCCCTTGCCAAACATGCTTCTTTCTTGGATTGTATGTGTAAATTTGTCGTACACCCTTTTTTTATTGAAGTTAATTCCCTATCTTTACAATCAACACTTCATTAAATCAAGAATGAAAAATCAAGAGTTACAATGCTGATAATCTGGCTATTATAAAACGAAGATGTGTTTTTTTAAGGCTTTGATTATTAAGGATTTATGAAAAAAAATTAACGACGAAGTGTTGTACAATCAATGCTAACTTTCTTCATGGACTGAAATGAAACATATATTTTTACTGTTTTTGTTTTTTGTAATTGCTTTTACGGCTTGTGAAAATAAGCAGGAAAGCAAGATAAAGCAAACGAATACGAGCGATTGTATCAAAGTCGGTGTTTTTGATAAAAACGGCGACAGCCCGTATTGCATAACTGATGCTGTTGAAGCATTGCGTATTGATAAAGATATGGAAGTGCGTATTGTCTCGGCGGCGGATATTATGCTCGGAAATGCCGATGATATAGATGTATTTTTGTTTCCCGGCGGTGGCGGCAGAAGCGAAACCGGAAGTTTGGGCGAACAGGGACAAGAAAAAATCATTGATTTTGTTAAAAAGCAAGGCAAAGGTGTTGTGGGAATTTGTGCCGGCGCGTATATTCTTACGGCAACGCCCAACTATCCGTCGTTGGCATTGAGCGGAGCTAAAGCAATAGATCTTGAACACGATCATCGCGGACACGGATTGGTCAAGTTTTCGCTTACCGAAGCCGGAAAAAAGATTTTCCCGGAACTTGCCAATCGTGAAATCTGTTACTCGCAATATTACGAAGGTCCGGTATTGATTCCTGCTGAAAATTCAAAATATAAATACCAAGAGTTGGCGACAATGTTGAGCGATGTGCATACGATAGAAGGTACGCCGGCAAATATGACCAATAATCGCCCGTTTATTATTGTTACAGATGTTGAAAAGGGCAAAACGGCATCAATTGTCGGACACCCTGAAAATACGCCGGGCATGCGTTGGATTGTGCCGCGTTTGGTAAGAGTTGTTGCCAACAAAGAACTTATTCCGTACAGCAAGAAGGTTGTGCGTCCGGAAATATATACAAAAGAGATTTTATTTACGGAAAAACGCAGTAAAATGCAGCGGACAGCATATTACGATCTTGTGGAATCTAAAGAAAAAAAGATGAAAGCCATGCAGGATATTGTTGATATGTGTGCGTGGTCAGCCAAAAAATGGATTCCGCCAATGGTTCGCGACAAAGATTTTGATGTGAGGCTATTGGCAGCGAAACTTACGGTTTTTTTGGAAAGAACCGATGCCATAAACGATGTGAAAGCTGCAGTGGCAAATGAATCTGACGCGGAAAATAAAAAGCGCCTGCAAGAGCAACTGCAAACTTTAGAGAATATTTTAGGCAGAAAAAAGTTGAATGTAAGAGTTAAGAATTGAGGATTTAACAAGCTGATAATCTGCTGGTTGCGGGTTTGCGTCAATGAGGATTTATTTTTTTGATTATCAGTTAGTTATAAAAAACAACGAACTATTGAAAATGTATCATTAATCACTAATCACCTATCACTTATCACCCATCATTCATAAAAATATAAATATATGAAAAAAGAAAAAAAAATATTCGTATTAGATACAAATGTAATTCTTCATGATTTCAGGTCGATTTACAGTTTCGAGGAAAATGATATTGTTGTCCCGATAGTTGTGCTTGAGGAACTTGACCAGTTCAAAAAAGGAAGCAGTTTGATTAATTTTCAGGCGCGTGAATTTATGCGTGAGCTTGATAAGATATCGGGCAGGAAGCTGTTTACCGAAGGAATTTCTTTGGGTGCTGACAAAGGTCTGCTTTTTATCGAAACAGGCAAGCCTTTTTCCGAGAAGATGAAACAATCGTTCTCGGAACGCACACCGGATCACAGAATACTCGCTATTGCCGAGCATGTTGCCAACAAGTTTGAATACCGCGAAGCGGTTTTGGTAACGCAGGATATAAATCTTCGTATGAAAGCAAAATCCCTCGGACTGAAAGCACAGGACTACGAAACGGGAAAGGTAGATGTGTCAAAGTTTGACAGGAAAATGAAAGTCTATCAAGATATAGACGCAGGGTGTATCAAACGACTTTATGATACTCGCGAGGGGATTCCGTACAAAGATTGTAACTTGCCTGAAAATCCGATAGCGAATGATTATTTTATCCTTCGTTCGGGAAATGCAAGTGTTTTGGCGCGCTACAACAAAGAACGTGATGTGCTTTTGCGTGTTGAAAAACGTAGAACCTACGGCATCACTCCGCGAAATGCCGAGCAGACTTTTTCTATCGATGCGCTGATGAATAAAGATATTTGCTTGATTTCTCTTACAGGAAAAGCCGGAACGGGAAAAACCCTCATGGCTCTTGCTGCTGCACTTGAACAGAAAAACGACTTTGAGAAAATTTATCTTGCCCGCCCGATTGTGCCTCTTTCAAATCGCGACTTGGGATTTTTGCCCGGCGATGTGAAAGATAAAATCGGACCATACATGCAACCGCTTTTCGATAATCTTTCTGTGATAAAACATCAGTTTAGCGTAACAAGTAAAGAGTATGTGAAAATTGAAGATATGCTGAAAACCGAGAAATTGAATATCACTCCATTGGCGTATATTCGCGGACGAAGTTTGTCAAATTCGTTTTTTATTGTGGACGAGGCGCAAAATCTTACTCCGCACGAAATCAAAACGATTATCACACGCGCAGGGGAAAATACGAAAATGGTTTTTACCGGCGATATTCAACAAATTGATTCTCCATATCTTGATGCTAAATCAAACGGCTTGTCGTACCTTTCTGACAAAATGCAAGGACAGGAAATCTTTGCTCATGTAAATCTTGTAAAGGGCGAAAGAAGCTATTTGGCAGAGTTGGCAAGCGATTTGTTGTAGCTTTTTTTTCATCGACCCTGTCAGGGTTTGAAACCCTGACAGGGTCGATGAAAAATTCCCAAAACGAAGCAAGAACAAAAATTTCAAGGTGTTTCACTTTTTAAATTCCGTGCATTTGACCTAATTTAAGCGTAGAAATGCAAGGTTTTAAGTCGGAAAGTCTTATCTTCGGTTTTTTTAATAAAAGTCAAGATACAGATGAAAGCATTTCTTGAATTGATTGCCAAAGACATATACGAAAATTACGGAACACATTTGTCGCGTTTGTGTATTGTATTTCCAAATAAACGCTCGATTGTTTATTTCCGAAAACATTTGGCAAGCATTGCAAAATCGAATATTTGGTCGCCCGATTTGTTTACCATAAACACATTTTGCCAAAAAGTTACGGGATTGCATTTGGCAGATCAAACCCGATTGACTTTTTTACTTTATGCCTGTTTCAGGAAAATAGCAAAACAAAAAAAGACCGAACTGGCACATCTTGAAAAGATAGATGCGTTTTTCTCAATAGCGCAAACTTTATTGAATGATTTTAACGACATAGACAACTATTTGGCTGATGCCAAAGATGTTTTCCAAACAGTAAAAGACCTGAAAGAGATTGAACAAATTTTTGACGTTTACACTGCTGAACAAAAAGAGATTATAAGAAACTTTTGGTCTTCAGTTTTTACCGACAACGAAAGTCGCGAGAAAGACAAATTTGTGAATCTATGGAATATTTTGCCCGAATTGTATGAGAGTTTAAAGAAAAATTTGTTTGACTCCCGAATTGCTTACGATGGAATGATATTCAGGCATCTTGCCGAAAATATTGATGATTTCACAAGCCAATTCAACAAGTACAAACACATTGTTTTTGTCGGTTTTAATGCAATAAATCCAGCGCAACTTCGCCTTTTTAAGTATTTGAAACAAGCACAAAAAGCATTGTTCTATTGGAATACAGATGCGTATTATATGAACAATACGCAACAGGAAAGCGGCACATTTCTTCGCGAGCATGTTAAAACTTTTGGAAACGAGCTGGACGAGGCTTTGCTTGCGAATTTTGAAAAACCAAAAAATATCGAACTTATCGGAGTGCCGCAGCAGATAGCGCAAGCCAAACTCATTCGGGAAATATTGCGCAAAGACGAATATAAAAACGCTTCAAGTGAGCTTGCCATTGTGCTTTGCGACGAAAATTTGCTTTTCCCGCTTTTGTATTCTTTGCCCGAAAATGTAGAAAATATAAACATCACAATGGGGTATCCCTTGAAAGATTCGCAACTTTTTCAGTTTATTTTTCGATATTTCGATTACCAGAAGAGTATTCAGACAAAAAGTCAGATTCATGCGCGTGTCGTTTTGGGATTGCTCAAACATTCCGAATTGCAAAAACATTCGCCCGATTCGGTAAAAAGCATTGAAAATGAGATTCTAAAAAGCAATTCAATATATATTGATTATGCCGATTTGCATAGCACAGACGTTTTCTTCAACTTGGTTTTTGAGAAAGCAAGCGACTTTTTTCACCTCAGTGCCAATCTGATGAATATATTGTTTGCAATGTTTCAAAAATATGATGCCGAAAATCAAAATATCGAGAAAGAATTTTTATTTCATGTTTATGTTTCCGTTAAAAAAATCAATGAATTGGTTTCCTTTTTTCAGAAACAGTTTACAATAAATGTTGATGTAGGAATCAATTTGATTATTAGCATTTTGAAAGAATTGAGGATTCCGTTTGAGAGTTCAGGAGAAGCGAGCATTCAAATCATGGGATTGATGGAAAGTCGCAATCTTGATTTTGAAAATGTCATACTTTTGAGCGTAAACGAAGGTTTTGTGCCCAAAAGTTCAAATACTCCAAGCATGATACCGCAGAGTCTTCGCTTTGTTTTTGCTTTGCCGCAGATTCAGCAACAAGATGCGGTTTTTGCCTATGTGTTTTTCAGTTTGTTGCAGCGCACAGAGAATTTAACCATGTTGTACAACACAATAATCGAAGGTGCAAATTCGGGAGAAATCAGTCGCTTTGTTCAGCAAATCGCCTCTGAGTCAAAACACGAGATCAAACGAAGGTTTCTTCACGAACATTTCGCGCTAAAGCAAAGTGAAACTATTGTTATCAAAAAAACGCCGGATATCGTAGAAATTTTGCATTCTTTTACAGAGCAAAACACAGCAAAGAAGAAAAGAAGCCTTTCTGCTTCGGCTATAAACATTTACCTCGATTGTACATTGCGTTTTTATTTTCAGTATATTGCAGAAATAACAGAGCCTGAAAAAATTGATGAAGAAATAAATCCGGCTTTGTTCGGCTCTTTGTTTCACAATGTTCTGGATAAGCTGTATAAAGATTTGCTTGCCCAAAAAAACAGCAAGATTATTGAAAAAAAAGACATAGAGATTTATGAAAAAAAAATAGATGAATTCATTGAACTCGTTTTTAAGCAAAATTTTGCAGAAAAAAACCAAGCAAAAGAATATATTTTCGTAGGCTATCAGAATATAATTCGGCAGGTTATTCGCAAGTATGTCGGCTATATTCTGAAGTACGACAAATCAATAACGCCCTTTCGGGTGCTTAGTCTTGAGAAAAAATACGAAGTTTATTTTCCGCTCAGTATTGATAAAAAGAAAGTAAACATCAGATTGAAAGGCTTTATTGACAGGATCGATTTTGTTGATAATCAGTATCGGATTATCGACTATAAAACGGGAAAAGCAGAAAAAATATTCTCAAGCATTGACGAACTTTTCAACAGAGAACTTAATGATCGGAAGAAATCAATCATGCAATTGTTTGTTTATCTTTATTTTGCACAATCTAAAAATCCGAATATTCAAACCAACTTAGGAATTTACGATATAAAAAATATCTTTTCCGAAAATTTTGATCCTTACATTTATTTTAAAGCAAACAGAGAGCTGACAAGATGTAAGCCTGCTGATAATGCTATGTTTTTACAAGAATTTCTCAGTAATTTTGAGGACGTATTAATGGAAATTTTCAACAAAAATATTCCTTTTTCCCAAACAAAAAATTTAGCTTATTGTCAGTTGTGTCCGTACAATGCGATTTGTGGAAAATAAAGTTCTACGAAAAAAATATTCAAGCAAGCACAAAAGCAAAGTCGAAGAATAAAAACGCTTATCTTGCATTTTGGATTCCTCCTTATAAAAAAACGTTTGTACGATGCTTTTTATCCTTATACAAATAGCAAAAAAACAATGATTCAGAAGTATCATTCCTGATAAACTTTTCACAACTGATGGAAAACATAATACTATTTGAGTTTTTAACATATTGTACTATGGACGCAGAAGAAAAATTATTACAAAATGCAGACAAAAATACAGCCTACGAATTCCTTAAACAGCAAATTAGGTAAACACAATTTTTTTTACTCTACACGACATTTTTTATAATTGTGTTGATATTTGCGCTTAAAATAAGTTAGAGGCAAATTTTCCCGCGACCCTGTCAGGGTTTGAAACCCTGACAGGGTCGCGGGAAAAAACCGCAAACGAAAGAAATTTGCAAAAAATGTCGTGTAGAGTATTTTTTTTTATAATTTAGTTTTGTCTAAACAAAAAAAACGTAAAATGGCGGAAAAGATTAATTGGAAATTTATTTTAAATACCATAAAATCAGAAAAGTGCATTTTGCTTCTCGGTCCTGAACTTCCTGTGGCAACAAACAAGAGTTCGATTACTGATGCAATGTGCGATTTTTTAAGTGTTGATGATAACGAAAACATAAGTTCGTATTACGAAAAAGACGGCTTTTTCCTGTTTCCGAACGGAATGGCAAAAACCTTTGTTTATTACGAAATAAAAGACTTTTACAGCCAAAAATTTGAAGAAAAAATATACGAAAAAATTGCACAAATTCCATTTCATCTGATCATTTCGCTGAATCCGGATTTACTGCTTTCCGAAGCCATGAAAAAGCTGAACATTCCGCATGAATTTGAATTCTACAAAAAGAAACAAAAGCCCAAAGAAGTCAATAGCCCGTCGATGAATGCTCCTTTGGTTTACAACATGTTTGGAAGCATTGAGGAAGAAGAATCACTGATTCTGACCCACGACGATTTGTTTGACTTCCTGCTGACAACACTCGGAAGCCACAGTTTGCCGGCAAAATTGCAAAAAGCCCTGCGCGAAGCCGACAATTTCATTTTTCTTGGATTCAATTTTGAAAGATGGTACATGCAATTGCTCATTCGCCTGCTGAATCCGCCGGAGGAAAAATACACATTTATCCGCTATGCGCTGAATACACAAATTGATTCCTATGTAAAATCGTTTTACATTGAACAGTTTAGGATAAAATTTATAGAATCAGAAAGCACGGATTTTATCGACACCTTGTTCCGCATGTGCAAAAACAACAACATCTTGAGAAAAGCAACAGACATGCCCGTTTCGCGCAGAGCTAAAATAGAACAATTTATTGAAAATGACGACTTGCCAAATGCCCTCGCAGGATTGAAAGATTATTTTATGGATACGGACGATGAAGATATGATCATGATGCAAACAAGCCGATACAACAGGTTGAAAAGAAAACTGAACAAAGGTGTGATTGACGCAAACCACGTCGAAGTGGAAATAAACAAAATAAAAGATGTCTTGATTCAATTGGCAAAACAGCTTGAAGACAAAAGCTAAGAGTTGAGAATTGAGAGTTATGAGTTAAAAACAGAATGATTATAAGGGCGAAATTTGAGCGGCAAGCTTTGGCGTAAGCAAAATCACCCATCACTAATCACTTATCACTAATCACTTATCACTCATAGAATATAAACAGATGAAAAATAGATATCCCGGATTACAACCATTTACCTTTGAGGACAGAAATATCTTTTTCGGACGCGATGAAGATTGCGATGCGCTGGTAGAACTTATTAGCATAAAAAATCAGGTTGTGCTGCACAGCAAATCCGGATTTGGTAAAAGTTCGTTGTTGAATGCAGCAATTATACCGTGGTTTCAAAAAGAGGAAAACTTCTACATCTTTCCCGTCAGGTTTCGGAATTATATTTCCGACGAAGCCCCTGACCTTATTGATACATTCCTTCATCGGATAGACACACGACAGGCTTCTTTTTTGGACAAAATCCTCTACAACGATAATTCTTTATGGTTTCATTTCAAAAAATTACAATTAAATCATAAAAAAAATACCTTTTTAATTATTCTTGATCAATTTGAAGAAATTTTCACTTATCCCGACGAAAACATCAAGAAGCTGAGCAAACATCTGGCAGAACTCCTGCAAACAGTTATCCCGCAAGATTTCAGGCGCGAATTGGAAAATAAACTAAAAAAAGACAAACATTTCCTCTCTTCGGAACAACAAATTCAACTTTTTACGCCTTTCAACATCAAGCTTGTTTTTTCAATCCGCTCGGATAAGATGAGCTTGCTCAACAAAGTGCAAAAATACATTCCCGATGTTTTGCAAAATTGTTACGAACTCGATGCGCTGAATTGGGAACAGGCGGAAGACGCAATTATGATTCCTGCATCATATGCAAAACCGGATATTGAGTTTAAAACAAGACCGTTTCACTACTCGGAAGAAGCTATTTTTAAAATTCTAAACTATCTATCAGCGAAAAAAAGCAAGCGGATTGAAACCTTTCAATTGCAGATTTTGTGTCAGAACATCGAAAATAATGTTGTGAACGAAAAGAAGAAAACGCTGGTAGAAGTTCGTGATTTAGGCGACTTTGAAAGCATTTATAAAAACTATTATTTCGATTTGTTGGCAAAACTAACCGGAAAAGAGGAACGTCAGGCTGCCCGATTGTTTATTGAAGAAGGTTTGATTTTCGAGGAAGAGGAACGGCGAGTGAGCTTATACGAAGGGCAAATTTACCGCGACTACAATGTCAGCAAAGAATTGCTGCAAAAGTTGGTAAATACACATCTGATTCGAATTGAACCACACACTTCAGGCGATAATTATTACGAAATAAGCCACGATACACTCATTGCGCCCATTCTCGAAGCCAAAAAACTGAGAAAAGAGGAAGAAAAAAAACTTCAGGCAATAAGAAAAGAACAAAAAAAAGCCGAAGAGCAAAAGAAAAAATTAAAATTATACAAAAATATTTCATATGTAATCGTTTTTCCAATCATAATATTATTTACCTCAACGTTTATATTTTTTGACAAAAACTTGGAAATCAGCAAAAAACTTGCCATATCAGAAATCAAAACAAAAAACACCCTAAAAGAAATAGCAGAAGCCAACCTCTGTATTGAAGATTTGTTGGATAAACACAAAGAAATTCAAGAACAAAAAGAACAATTGATGCTTCAGAACGAATTAATTTTCAAACAAATTGGAGTATTAACACAGTATAACATAATTCGCGAATACAAGCTTATTGTGAAAAAGCGATTCAATTCGGGAGACTACAAAGGAACGATTATTGCATTTGAAAGTTTGCAGAAATTCCTTAACCTTACGGGAATAGAACGCTCCGAACAAGCAAAAAATTACGGACTATACGCTTGGTATTTGCTTTTTGTAAACGAATATGCCAATGCCGCATTCAAAGCAAACATCGGCCTGTCTTACGACAGAAGCCAAATTTGGATAAATAAAAACCTTGCCTTGGCTTTGTTGCTTGAAAACAAATTTGAGCAGGCAAAACAAATTTACGAAAGCCTGAAAGAGTTCAGTTATATTGATCCGTTTTCGCAACAAAGAAAATTCTTTAGAAAAGAATTTCTTGCAGACTTGAATACGCTTGAAAAAGCAGGAATAAAAAATCCTGATTTTGAAAAAATTAGAAAGTTACTCAAATAACCGTATTTTTGAAATATTGAACACATGTAAAATCGCAGTTTTTTTTCAGCCAAAATTGATTTATTATGAGAATATTGAGTTTTTTTATCTTGTTTCTTTTTTCGCTTATCGTGGTGCAGGCGCAAGAGAGCAGAAACAAGTCGGATCTTATTGTATTTCAAGACAGCGCATTTTGGGGATTCAAAAATTCGTCGGGCAAGATAGTCATAGAAGCAAAATACCGCATGGCATTTGATTTCAGCCCCGATGGAATTGCGGCAGTTATCGACTCTTCGGGTTGGAAATTCATCAACAAAAAAGGCAAAAATCTGCTCACTCCTTTCACTTTTGACAATGGCCCTGATTATTTTGAAGAAGATGTTGCCCGCTGTATTGAAGACGACAAAATCGGTTTTTTTAATCGAAAGGGAGAAATTGTAATCCAACCTAAATACACGTTTGCCACAAGTTTTCACGAAGGTTTGTCAGCCTTTTGTGTTGATTGTGAAATTGTTCGACGACTTGAGCATTACTCCGTAAAAGGCGGAAAATGGGGATACATGAACAAAAAAGGCGAAGAAGTGATACCTCCGATTTTTGACGGCGCAGGCTTTTTTAAAGAAGGAAAAGCAAAAGTAAAACAAAATGGCACTTGGGTATATATCAATGCAAAAGGAGAACTTGTGGAAAAAGAATAAATATTTGCCTTGCGTGGCGATTTAAAAAATCAAAAAACCTACGAGAAAGAAAAAGATTTTTACGAACAAGAAAATGGCATATATACTTATCATCAAATATTGGAAAATGCTGAAAAACAACATAAAGTATTCTTTAAACAATTAGGAATAGATAATTTATAAATATGAATAAGAATATAAAAATACTGCCGACAAATTATCTTGAAAAATACAAAAAAAAGTTGTCAGATACACCTGATAACTTATTGCGTAATATGGAAAAGAAAAAAATCCAAGTTGATTATTTTCAATTTTATAATTCTGTTTCTTCTGTTTATTCTTCTAAAATTGAAGGCGAAGACA
>PDWJ01001165.1_pt1 | contig 33703 bp, 34 predicted proteins | sample 1430881 | NCBI WGS metagenome assembly PDWJ01 (sample SAMN01162460, study PRJNA174530) | Oral metagenome, whole genome shotgun sequencing project. | biome: Marine environment; feature: Marine mammal; material: Swab sample of the gingival sulcus; isolation source: swab sample of gingival sulcus...
TTCAATACAGAGGTTGGGAATGCTGTGTATTATGCCCACAGGTAACAAGATACAGCAGACCTTGGATACTGTGGCTGGTAAGAATGGGGCCAAACGCAATAGGGCGCCCGGTCGGGCGCCCTACCCGAATATTATATGCTGCTACTCTGAAGCAGGTTCTTCCAGAGGAGTTTCAACATCTGCAGGAATGAACTCCTCAATGGGAATCTCCATGTTCTCAATCATCCACTCTGCGTCATCTGCCAGTTCCGACTCAGGATAGTTTTCCACAAGGAGACTGAATGCCTCCCTTGCAGCGTCATAATCCTTAAGCTGTTCACTGAATGTGAAGCCGATAAGGAACTGAGCCTGATCGCACCTCTCATTTTCAGGATACCTCTCCAGGAAAAGCCTGAAGTATGTAACAGCAGTGACAGGATCAGTGCCCATTATTTCCTGAGCAAGGGACATAAGACTGTCGGCGCCTATTGCTTCAGAGGGAAGGAAAGCATCTTCGTTTATCTCTACCTCATAGGTTTCTCTGAGGGAGGGGAAAACTGTTTCGTAAAGATACTCGTTGACCACTGAAGGTCTCAGTGAAGCCTCAATTGATTCTCTTACATCTTCAAGGGGCTTGACGCCTTCTTCAAGTCTGTCAGTTACCTTGATAAGTGTATAGCCAAGGTTTGTTTCCACCGGCCCGAAAAGAGTGCCTATGTCTGCAGTGTGAATATCGGCTGTGAAGTGATAATCACCTGTAATGTAAGGAACTGGCGCATTCATAGGAATCCAGCCAAGGTCTCCTTCAACTTCTGCGGTAGGTTCGTGAACAGACATTGCAATGGCAGTCTCTCCGAAACTCTGGTTTTCAAGGGCCTGGTTTACAAGGGCCATTTCCTCTTCGGATTCTGTGACTATTGCAGATATGCGAACCTGAGGATCCTGTCTGTATATATCACCGGTATGCTCCTCATAGTAGGCAGTTACCTGTTCTTCAGGTACAGTAACCGCTTCCACCACATACTGCTGGTAGTAAGCCTGGATCATGGCGCCATTCATTGTTTCTTCGATCTGCTTTTCAGCCTGTTCCACCTGGGCAACCACAGTACTGTCGTTTTCAAGGCCTTCTTCAAGGGCGACAAGACGCATCAGCTCCCTTTCCACCATGGTATCGGCGATGATTTTCTTGCCTTCAGGAGTCTCATATGTGGATCTCTGATAGGGAGGTATAGCCTCAAGTTCAGCAGTGATGTCCTCTTCTGTTATCTCTGTTTCACCCACTACTGCATACACACCTTCAACAGGCTCTTCATTTACAGTTACATTGTATCTGATGTGCAGTTCAGGAATGAACTCGTTGCGGAAGTAATCGTTGACAAGGGCCGGCTTCAGCATATCCTCAATACCGGGGCGTACCTCTTCAACAGGGTCCCATGATTCAGGTCTCTGTTCTCTGACAAGGAAGATATGGGTTCCCAGATTGGTTTCGTACGGCGGAAGAACTGTTCCAGGTTCAGTTGAAAGAAGGAGCTGAAGGAGTTCCTGATCTTCGCCTACAAAAGGAATGTCAAGATCAATGCCTGTCCAGCCCATGCTGCCGCCCTGGGGAGCAGTTGCTGCGTGTTCACTGAGAAGAACGGCGACAGAATCAAAAGGCACACCGTCATCCAGCATGGCCTGAGCTTCTGCGAGTTTCTCGCTGTTGCTGACAAGTATATGGGATACAAGCGCAGTAGGTTCATTGTGGTAGATCTCTATGTTTCTCTGATAATAGTCTTCAACCAGGGAATCAGGAACTGTCATTGTGTCAATGATTCTGGTCTGATAGTAGACCTGGCTCATAGCCCTTGTTCTGATGTCTTCCAGCTGTTTTTCCAGGTCTCCTGTCATTGCCAGTACAGTTGAGTCCTCTGCAAGCCCTGCATCCTGTGCTGCAAGAAGAAGCAGCTCTCTCTCAATTATGTGATTAAGCAGAGTTCTTTTTCCCTGCAGGCTTTCAAAGGGTGTTCTCTGGTATGGAGGTATTCTCTGGAGTTCGTTATCAATGTCTTCCATTGAAATGGTGAGTTCGCCAACTCTGGCAGCTTCATCAGCTGCAAGAGGACGCGTTCCACATCCTGCAACAACAGCAGTAATTATCGGAAGAATCAGCAGTAGCTTTCGCAGCATTTTTTATTTACCCCCCTGTGTTTCCTTCTGATCATTTGTTTCAAGTTCATACGATATAAGCCCCTGGGCGAATTCCGCCATAGCAGCCTTAACAGCGTTTTGTGCACTGTCCTTTATCTCCGGCACAAGGCACGGAGCCCCGTCTTTGAGGGCTCGAACCCGGCGTGACATAGCCAGCGCCAGCTGGTACTGGTTGCCGCTTTCTGCTGCCAGTTTCTCAACTTCCTCGAATGATTTCATATTGGCACCTCCCTGCAGGCTGTTCTTATAATGGGAATAGTTTCGCGGAATATACAAAAAAATACCCCGGAAGAGGGTATTGGTTCCTCTTCCGGGGAATGATATCGGCTCTCTGCTATTCTTCTGTCTCTTCGGTTACTGCGTAATACTGGTTAAGCATTTCCCACTGAGGAGCATCCACGAGATCCACCTCTCTGAGTTCAGTTTTTACATAACCCAGTTCTGTACGATCCCAGAGTCTCGTAACCTGAATGTTGTCTGCATCTCCTGGAAGAGCGCCGTCTGTTCTGCTGGGGAAGAGAAGCGGTTCTTCAAATGAGACGATAACCCTTGATGTATCAGGATCAGAAGTTGTGTAGGCTATGAACTTCCATGTCTGAACATTAATTGAGTCGCCTCTGCTGCGGCCTCTTCTATTTGGATTCTCCCAGAAAGTAAGAAGGGTATCTTCAACAATCTCAAAGACATATTCGCCACCAAGAGGGTCGGAGAGCTCAAACACATTGATCTCAAGATTCTCCACATCTGAAGGTTTGATTACAGCAGGATACCTGTTTGCCAGATAAGATGCCTGTTCCTCGCTGACTCTGATAAGAGCAGAGCGCGATACCTCTACCCGCTTGTTCTCGGCATACTCAGGGAAAGGAATTCGCTGGAAGGTTTCCATCCAGTCTGCCTCGCTGAAGAGAGAGTCGGGATAATCCTTATCCACAAGACCTCCCACTGCCCCGCCATGCCTGTCGTGGTTTGGGCAGGAAATGGCAAACTGGGTTCCAAGAGCCAGCTTGGGATCGTAATGGTACATTGAATCCGGAAAACCTGCGGCAAACAGTGAGGGACAGGTTGCAATTGTGTCGGCTAGATTGCTGTATGCAAGAAGCGAGTCAAGAGTAGGTGCCGGAACCCCCTGATACTGGTACATATGATCAATGTTGGCTTCTGCAAGAGCAAGTATCTGAAGTCGGCAGTTCTCGCGAGGAACTCTGTACATTTCTACCCGCTGGTGAATCCTGAAGATGAGTAATGCGGCAAGGAGTACAATCAGTACTCTCACTAGAACCTTTGAACCCATTTAAAACCCTCCGAAAGGTATATTTTTTGTTGTCACTTTTCCCCAATTGCTGTCATCGTAATTTACGACTGACCTGCTCTCGGTGTCAATAAGCCACTGTACTGAATATTCTGCTTCGTGTCGGGAGCGAAGGATTGAAGACCGATACTGTAACAGAATCGTCCGAGTATGCAACCTTTTCCACAGTTAAGGCAAGGGATGCAATTACCGGTTCTGAACCTGGGAATACACTGTCTGTTCTCAGGCTGTCCATCAAATTCACAATAGACGCAGGTCCCTCAACAGTAATCATTTCCGGATTGACGCGATGGAATCGATATCTTGCAGGAATGCCGTCGCTGAACACAGGCGCAACAGGTATCATTTTTGTGATAACCGTGTCTACCTTTATGAAAATTGCTCCAGGTACCACCTGAGAAAGCTGAACCTGGCCATCAGGCTGAAGAGCCGGAACAGATAATTCCAGATTGCTGTCCAGAGGCATCTCACTTCCTTCTGCAGGTACGAAATCTCTTCTCAGGTCTTCATGGCTTCTGCCCAGCTGAAATCTGAGCATATCCCAGCCGCTTCCAGTGTACCTGAGGGCTACTGTGTCTGCAGAAACACTGAGTGCCGCGTAGTTGCCTGGCACATCCACTTCCAGCGGTATTCTGTATTCAACAGGAAAGACTTTCTCGTCAATTGCTGAAATCCATATCAGCAGCCCCAGAATCACCGCAAGTACAATTCTGCCTGCTCCCTCAACCGGGTTCAGTTCAGTTCTCATTGCCTGGAGTGATAAAGCCTATAGCATTCTGATCTCTGTTTTCAGAGAGGGCTCCGTTCTTCTCTTCATAGGTCTGAACCTGCTTTGCCAGCTGACCGGCGAAAGCCTTTGCTGCATGCGGAGAGAGGATAACTCTGGACTTCAGATTGGCTGCAGCGCCTCCAGGCATGATTCTGGCAAAGTCCAGAACGAACTCAGCCCTTGAAAAAGCAACCATCACAAGGTTGCTGTAGGTTCCGTCAATGTCCTCCGGCTTGATGTTTATTCTTGGTTTCTGTTTCATCTTTTCCTTTCACCGTTGTAGAATATCTGTGAATATGGGCTCTTGATCCTTCAGGAACAACTCTGCAGTCAGCCTTACCCGTTTGTGTTTACAGGTCTATATTTCAGCAGACGGATTACTTAAAGGGTAAAGGAGCAGGAGTTGATTCCGGATACTGATACCTCTCAGCTGATAAGGATGTTTGAAGACAGAAAAATACTGGTTGCAGGTGATCTGGTTCTGGATCACTATCTGGAAGGAAAGGTGTCACGAATCTCACCTGAAGCTCCTGTGCCTGTTGTCTCTCTTGGGGAAAACTCAGAACGGTGGATACCAGGTGGAGCTGCCAATGTGGCCCTTAATGTGGTTTCTCTCGGCGGAATTCCTGTTATGGCAGGAGCAGTAGGAGACGACAGCAACGGCAGAAGACTGATTAATCTGCTTCAGGCTGCCGGAGTGGATGTTTCTGCTGTGGTTACGGATACAGAAAGACCGACTACAGTTAAAACCAGAATCATGAGCCGTAATCAGCAGCTGATGAGAGTGGACAGGGAACGAACTTCTCCTCTTGGAGAAAAAGCAGCCACTGAACTGACTGCTAAACTCGCTGGCGCAGTGAGGAGCTCCGATTCGGTGATTCTTGAGGACTACAACAAGGGTGTTCTTTCCCTGGAGACCATCAGTTTTGTTATGAAATCTGCTGCGAAGAGCGATATTCCAGTTGCAGTTGATCCCAAAATAGAGAACTTCTGGAAATACAGAGGAGCCAGTCTTTTCAAACCCAACAGGCATGAGGCAGGAAGAGCGCTGGGAATACGCATTGCCGACCCGGAAACTGCCGCTGAAGCCGCCGGTGCTGTGATGAATAAACTTCAGGCTAAGGCAGTTCTCATTACCCTGGGCTCAGGCGGTTCTGTTCTGGTACAGGAGGACGGTTCGGAACCCTGTCATATTCCCACAGTTGCAAGACATGTCTTTGATGTTTCAGGTGCAGGAGATTCTGTGATAGCTGTTATGGGACTTGGGCTTTCCTGCGGAATGAATCTGCATGATTCTGCAAGGCTGGCAAATCTTGCAGCAGCTGCTGTCTGTGCTGAACCTGGTGTCTATGCTGTCAAGGCAGAAGATATCGCAAGGGAGGCCGGCAGATTTGAGTAGTTCTTTAAGGGCTCCTGTTCTTTCCCTGAAGGAAGCAGCTCTATTTCTTCAGGAAAAACGAACCTGCCGGCACAGTGTGGTTTTTACCAACGGCTGTTTCGATCTGCTTCATCCAGGGCACATGACCATACTTGAGCAGGCTGCCTCAATGGGAGATATTCTGGTTGTCGGTCTTAACACCGACGATTCTGTAAAAAGGCTCAAAGGCCCTTCAAGGCCGGTGCAGCAGCTTAAGAGCAGAGCAGCTGTTCTGTCCTGTATCAGATTCGTGGATTGTATAGTTCCTTTTTCCGAGGACACTCCCGCAGAACTGATTTCTCTTATTCTGCCTGACATTCTGGTAAAAGGCGGCGACTACACAGTTGAAACAGTTGTCGGCGCGGATACCGTTCTGGAAAACGGCGGAAGAGTTGAGATAGTGCCGATTCTTCAGGGGCACTCATCTACCTCCATAATTGAAAGGCTTTCCTGATTGTTTCATGGGGGAAGCTCACAGGGTTTTCGGCGCAGGAGAAGAAGAAAAGTCCGGGCCCGTTAACGGAGGTATGACACTGTCGTTAAGGGATTCAGCAGCGGTTCTGGTGCTTTTTGCTCTTCTGTGGGCAGGTGTCGCAGTGCCGGTGCTCTCCTCTCCTCTTGGAAAATATCCGGTAATAGATGCCTCATGGCATTTTCAATGGGCTGAAGCTGTTTCCAGAGGCGATTTATTCATCTATGCCCCTTACTTCAGGGCTCCTCTCTATCCAATGGTTCTCGCATCGGTCTTTGCTTTGACGGGCCCCTCGGTTGTGGCTGGAGTTCTGCTGAGTTTCCTTCTCAGCGCAGGTGCAGTTCACCTTGTTCAGCGAACAGTGTTTGAAACGGCAGGAAGAACTGCTTCATTTGCAGCAGCTGCTGTTACAGCTCTTAACGGAGTTTTTCTCTTTTACAGCTCCACGCTGCTCATTACACCACTTTATATCTTCCTTCTTGTTTTATCGTTTTACCTGTTTAACAGGAATTCACCTTCCCGATGGGCCTGGCTTGTTTTAGGGGCAGCAGCTGTGGCAAGACCTTCAGCAATTCTTCTCTTTCCAGTCTCTCTGTTTTTATTCAGAAAGAAGCTGCTGAAGAGCGCATGGCTTTTTCTGGTTCCAGTTGCATCAGTCTGGATGATTAACTTTTTTCATGGAGATTTCGGAACACTCATTTCAAGCCAGGGAGGAATAAATCTCTACATAGGAAGCGGTCCTGAAGCAGACGGCTATACAGCTTTTGCTCCTGAAACTGCCAATGAGCCTCTTCCTGTGGATAGCCTTCCTTATACAGATAATGTATTTGCTGCCAGTATCGCAGACTTTTCAGAGGAGGCTTTGCCGTCAGCTGTTTCTGCCTTCTGGACACGCAGAACCCTGAGGTACATCATGGAGCATCTTTCTGAATCAGAAGTTCTTATCCTCAAGAAGATGCTGCTCATTGTTTCACCGGTTGCGATTCCCAGTAATTACGATGTGTATTACTTTACCGGCTATTCAGCTGTTCTTGGTTTTCTTGCAGGCTCTCCTGCTATACCGGTAGCAGGTCTGATTATATGGATGGCTGTTCCAGGGGCTTTGGCAGCAGGCGGTTTCCGCAGGGGAGAGAAGGAAGGTCTGCTGTGGGCTCTTACCCTTGCTGCAGGAATACTGCCCTTCTTTGTTACTGCCCGATTTGTTCTGCCTTTGCTGCCTTTTATTGTTATAGTAACAGTCCCGAGGGTTCTGAGAACTCCTGCCAGGTCAATGGCATTGGCGATTCCAGGGCTGATTGCAGCTCTGGTGATTGCCTTCCATACAGGTTACACTGTAAAAACCGGAGGGGTTAACATGGCGTTTCATGACGGTATTGCCCATTACCGTACGGGAAGGTCAGAAGAGAGTGAAATTCTTTTTCTGAAAGCCCTTGAAACTGCAATGAACAGAACTGACGGAATAGATCTGAACGGCACAGATGCCCTTTACAATCTGGGGATCATAGCTGCAGGCAGGTCAGATATGGAAGCAGCTGAGAGATGGTGGACCGCTGCTCTTGAGAGGGATTCCGGTCACAGCCTGTCAAGAGTTGCACTGGAAGGGTTGACCCGCCGGCATAATTAGGCAATAAAAGCCTTCAGCTTTATAGAAGTACAAGCAACAAATCATGGAGGGTGTTTTGGATTTCAATTTACTGTTCGTTTACTTTGCTCCGGTTGTGGCCGCGGGCACAGGTATTGCAGCCCTGCTGATCTATGGCTCTGTAAAGAAGATGCCTGAAGGAACCGATACCATGAAGAAGCTGGCAGCTCAGATTCATGCCGGCGCGATGACCTATCTGAAAACTCAGTACAGAATACTCTCTCTCTTCGTTATTCTGGTTGCGGTCCTGCTGTTCTTTGGTGTAAACCGTGCTACAGCCCTTTCATTCATAGCAGGTGCTCTCTGCAGCATGCTCGCCGGATTTGCAGGTATGAATGCGGCTACCGCAGGCAATGTAAGAACCACCAATGCAGCTAGAAAAAGTCTATCTGAAGCACTTTCAGCAGCATTCGGAAGCGGAAGTGTAATGGGTTTTGCCGTTGCTTCTCTTGGTGTTCTCGGAGTCTCCGCGTTTTACCTTGTTTTTCACGAAGTTGAAACCGTTCGTACATTCCTTGAAAGATTTCTGGGAATGGAAACCATCACTCTTGAGAGTGTTGCCGGTTTTGGAATGGGTGCAAGCAGCATAGCCCTCTTTGCCAGAGTCGGCGGAGGAATATTTACAAAGAGCGCCGATGTAGGAGCAGACCTTGTGGGCAAGGTTGAGGCAGGCATTCCTGAGGATGATCCCAGAAACCCTGCAGTTATCGCAGACAATGTAGGCGATAATGTAGGGGATGTGGCAGGAATGGGAGCCGACCTGTTCGAATCCTTTGCAGGCTGCATTATTGCTGCAATGGTACTGGCCTTTGGAATGGATATTCCAGCCATAAGCAGCATATTCTCAGGTGAAGCTGAACACCTGGGCAGAACAACTCTTATAGGGCTTCCTCTGGTTCTTGCCGCACTTGGAACACTGGCAAGCCTTGCAGGGGCTCTCTATGTGAAACTCTTCAGAAAAGGCGCCCCTGATCTTGTGCTCCGAAACGGCACTTTTGTCAGCGCAGGGCTTGCTGTTCTTTCAGCTCTGTGGATTGTTAATATTCTGGGAGTTTCCACAGGCGTTTTCTGGGCGATAACTGCAGGAGTGGTTGCAGGTACCGCCATCGGTATCATCACAGAGTACTACACCAGCAGCAGGCCGGTAAGAAAGATTGCACAATCCACTGGAACTGGCCCTGCAACAACAATCATAGAGGGTATAGCAGTTGGAATGGAGTCTGCTGCGGCTCCAATTATTCTCATCTGTGCCGCTATACTTGTAAGCTATCACTTTGCAGGTCTTTACGGCATTGCACTGGCTGCACTGGGTATGCTGATGAATGTGGGCTTCACAATGTCTGTTGACGCATATGGCCCTGTTGCAGACAATGCCGGCGGAATTGCCGAGATGTCCGGTCTTCCAGGGGAAGTCAGAGAAAGGACAGACAAGCTGGATGCTCTGGGTAACACCACTGCAGCAATGGGCAAGGGCTTTGCCATAGGTTCCGCTGCCCTTACAGCGCTTGCTCTTTTCTCTGCTTACGCTGAAGTTACCGGCCTTGAGGCAATAGACATACTGAAACCTCAGGTGGTAACAGGTCTTCTTATCGGTGGTCTGCTTCCTTTCATCTTCGCTTCAGTCACTTTGAGAGCTGTGGGCAAGACAGCAATGAAAATGGTGAAAGAGGTTCGCTGGCAGTTCAGGAACATCAAGGGACTCATGGAAGGTAATGCGGAACCTGATACTGAGAAATGTGTTGATATTTCCACAAGAGGGGCGCTCCGTGAAATGATTCTTCCGGGAATTATGGCGGTAACGGTTCCTGTGGCGGTTTACTTCGGGTTCGGGTCCAACGGCACTGAGACTCTGGGCGGTCTTCTGGCCGGCTCAATAGTAACCGGTGTTCTGCTGGCTGTCTTCATGTCCAACAGCGGCGGAGCCTGGGATAACGCGAAGAAGTACATTGAGGAAGGCAACATGGGAGGAAAGGGTTCCCCTTCCCATGATGCTGCAGTGATAGGTGATACTGTAGGTGATCCCTTCAAGGACACCAGCGGCCCTGCTCTGAACATCCTCATCAAGCTTATGACAGTTGTGGCACTGGTTCTGGCACAGGTTCAGACAGGCTGACAAAGGAAAGGAATACAAAATGTCTGAGACTCTTGTTCTCAACGAAGAGAATGTAAAACTTAAACTGGAAGAGGTTCGCCCGATGCTTCAGGCTGATGGCGGCGACATAGAGTTTGTGGCGCTTAAGGACAAGGTTGTTCAGGTGCGGCTTCAGGGCTCCTGCGCAGGCTGCGCCTTTTCAACCATGACCCTTCAGTTCGGCGTTGAGAAAAGTCTTAAGAAGTACTTCCCTGAACTGGAGCGAGTGGAAAATATCCAGTAAGGGATTTCAGTCAAGAAAGCAGGCATGCCTTCTTCTCAGGGGGAGCAGGCAAAGGCTTCCCCTTTCGTGGTCAGATCGGGCTTTTGCGCAGCGGCTCTGCAGAGAGGTCACAGTCTGGAAGAAGTATCTTGATCATGTGATAGATATCTACTCTTCCAGGCCTGTTGAAAAACTGGATCAGGATGTTGTCAGAAGTCTCAGAATCGGGGCAGTTCAGCTGCTTATTCTGAAAACGCCAGCCCACGCTGCTGTATCTGCAACTGTAGAAGCCCATGAGAAGCACAGAAGCAGAGGATTTGTGAACGCAGTTCTCAGAAAACTGGCTTCACACACCGATAAGAAAGACCTTCCCCTTCATATTCGCTATTCCCACCCTGAGAAACTCACTGAAAGATGGATAAGGCTTTTCGGGGCGGAGAGAACTGAGAAGCTGCTTCAATGGAACAATTCTGTTCCTGATCTTGGAGGTTACGCCTTTGGAGTACTTCCTGCCGGTTCTTCACCGGGGAGATATCTCAGTAGCTACCGCATACTGAAGAGAGACGGCAGTGTTGAGCCGGAGAAAGGTTTCTACATTCAGGATGAAGCAGCGGCAATTGCAGCAGAGGGTATGGCTGAACTTCCCGGGAAGCAGGTTCTTGAGATAGGTGCTGCTCCAGGTGGAAAAACCGCTCATCTAGACAGAAACGGAATGGTGTTTTCCATAGATCTGAAACCTGACAGGCTGGCGAGATGGAACGAAAACAGGGTTCGCCTGAAGTGGAAAAACTCAATGGCCGCTGCTGCGGATTTCGGCAGGCTGCCTTTTGCATGCAGGTTTGACAAGGTTATCGTAGATGCTCCATGCACCAATACAGGAGTGTACAGGAGAAGAGCAGATGCAAGATGGAAATGGTCACCGAAACTGCTCTTTGATCTGGTTGCTGTTCAGCGTGAAATGCTTACAGCCACTTCCCGTGCAGTGAAGCCAGGCGGAGTGCTTGTATACTCCACATGCAGCATAGATGCTGAAGAGAATCAGGAGAATCTCAGGTACTTCCATGAGAATCAGTCAGCATTTGAAAAGTTACCCTTCCCTGCTCCGAAAGAGCTTACCGATACAGATGGGAATCTCTCATTCTTTCCCCCTGAATCAGGAATTGACGGTATTTTCGCCGCAGCCTGGAAAAAAGTAAAGGAGTAATTTTGAGGAAAGAGGCCGGTATAATTCTCTTCTGCCTGTCAGCAACAGTGCTTTTGTTTGTGTATTTTCTCTCTGTGCCCCTTTTCGGAGATACACTGGGCTACGGTCTGAAGACTGTCAGATGGATATCAGAAAATTCCTTCAGCCCTCTGCCTGCAGGTCAAGGAAGAGGGGAACAAGCCATGGGTCATCCCACATTCTTTTTCTGGCTGTGGGCTCTTCTTGCAGGGGTTTTAGGGCACACTTCAGCAGTTGCGAGGTTTCTTCCTGCAGTTTTTACCTTCTTTTCCCTGTGGGGTATGTACAGGCTGGGAAGTCAGCTGTCAGACCGTCTTACAGGCTGGTTCTGCACTCTGGCTCTTCTGGCAAGTCCTCTGTTCCTTATACAATCAATGCGTCCAATGCCTGAGAGTGCTGTTGTGGCTGCTGTGGTCTGGTCAATCTATTTCTATACCAGAGGCAGATACACCTCTGCTGCTGTGCTGTGCGCCCTTGGAGTCGTTTTTCGTGAACAGGCCATTTTTCTTGCAGCTTCGTACTTCTTTGCCGAGATTACTGAAACAGGATTCAGAAAGCCCAGGCGGCTTCTTCTTTTCCTGGCTCCCGGGCTTGTTGTGGTTGTTACTGGACTGATCAATCTTGCAGTGAACGGGTACTTTTTCTTTCCCACCTATATGGGTCAGGGTTCTGAACTTGTACAGGGATGGTTCCGGGAGAGGCTGAGGTTTTTCTCGGCGCACCTTCTTGCAGAGGATTTCAGGTGGCTGGCGGTTACAGCGGCTCTTGCAGGAATGGTAAAGGGCAGAAGCAAAGATACCTGGTCTGTTCCCATGATGCTTGTTCTGCTTTTTCCTGCACTGCTGGGGCCACCTGAAAGGCTGCTTTTCGTTGCCCTTGCTTTTTGTGTGGTGATTCTGCACCTGATAAGAGAAAGGCTTTACAACACGAAGCTTACCTGGGTATTCATTCTCTTTCCAGCTCTGATAGTAGCTTTCCATGTGCTTATTGTTCTGGTCTCTCCTGATTCGGCACTTAATCTTTTCAGGTATCTGCTTTCTGTATATCCGGCGGTTCTTGTTTCAGTTCTGGTAATGATGCGGAGATATCTGGGAAGGAATGCGGCAGCTGTACTGAGTTCAGTATTCATCATTTCAACTGCCTCTGCCAACAGAGCTATTCACTATCCGTGGCAGCCGGATACATCCCTTGCCTGGGCAGAAGTGATGAGGGACTATGGGGAAGCCTGTCGGTTTGCAGCATCCCTGGAAGATACAGTTCTTGTGCCTGATCTCTGTGATTTATACTTTACTTCACCTGAATGTGGAGTATTGGATAGCCAGGTCCCTGTTAGAAACATTATTGAAGGGGGCAAGCTTGAGGAGGGGATCGAATACACTATGGTAACCGAGTCTTCAATCAATGGAGAAGAAGACCTGGATATTACCAGAGAGCTGATTCCTGAAGGTTCTGAGCTTGTCAGGCTGGATTCTCCATCATGGAACTATGGACCGAGCAGTATCAATATCTACAGAGTGGTTCCCCGTTGAGAATAACACTGGTCTATCCTTCCAGACCGGGTGGGGCTGGAACCAATCTTGTTCCTCCACTGGGGGTTCTTTACCTTGGAGCTGTTCTGGAAGAGAGTGGTCATATTGTTAAACTTCTCAATTTTACCATAGAATGGTGAAAAGGGGAACCGCTTATCTCTTCGTCTCTTCTTGACCCTCAGCCGATACTCATTTAGTTTCTGAAAAACTGCTGGAGGACTCATGCACGGAACCATGACAGTCGGGCTTGTCATACCTGCTCATAATGAAGAACAGGGGCTTCCTGCAGTACTGGAAGCAGTACCTGATACAGTAGACAAAGTGTTTGTTGTGAACAACTGCTCCACTGACCGTACTGCGGAGGTTGCGGAACAGTACGGCTGTATCGTGGTTGACCAGCCGGTTAAAGGTTACGGCAGCGCGTACAAGGCAGGTTTCGCGGCGGTGGATACCGATCTGGTCTGCACAGCTGACGCAGACGGTACATACCCTGTAGACCGTATCCCTGAACTCCTTGACTGTCTCACAGAAGAGAATCTGGATTTCATATCAGCCAGGCGGATCCCTGACGATCATTCACATTCCCTGAATAATGTAATGAGGTTTTCAGGTAATTTTATACTCACTTTAGTGACCATGCTGCTCTTCTGGAGAAAAATTCTTGACAGTCAGTCCGGTATGTGGGTTTTCAGAAGAAGTGTTCTCGACCATGTTAACCTTACAAGTGACGGTATGCCCCTTTCAGAAGAACTCAAGATCGAGGTCTGGATTAACAGAAATATTAAAGCCAGGGAGACAGGGGTTCCCTTCAGTTATTCGGACCGTATGGGAAAGGCAAAGCTCAATCTCTGGCGTGACGGTTTTCGAAACCTTGTGTTTCTTTTCGCAAAGAGGTTTGGCATTCCCATGACAGGAGCCTGACCTTACATCTTTCCGTTGATTACCGCAATTGTTTCCACAGTTATACTTACAGCTTTTTCAGCAGGCGCATTGCTTCCTACAGGTATTCCTGCAGGTGAGTAAACTGTTTTTAAGCTTTTCCTCCGGTATGCCTTTCTTTTTCATCATGGAAAGAATATGCTCTGCTGTTTTTCTGCCGACCATCATATCAGGGTACAAGAATTTCTTTTTTCAGTATTTGTTCAAGAATCGCAGCTTAACCTGTGTGGGAGGAGGTCGCTGCCAGTGCAGTTTCGTCATCAGGAACAACGCTTTCTGACTCTCTGTAGTCCATGGTAATCCGGTTCCATGCTGTTTGAATCCATGGTATCAATGTTTTCTCTGTCGGAGAATTCAGAGTATCCATTCCGGAACCACGGGATGTGACAGGTGCGGTCTTCCTGTACAGGATCAGGAGCATCGATCCGCATGAAGTTAATGCCGTTTAAGGCCTTTCGTGTACTGTGGTCACAACAGGAAGGATAACCGCCGCCCTGAGAAAACTCCTCGGTTGACAGGAGCCCGGTTTTCCCGGGCCCCCTAAGGGTTTCTTCCCTCTCTCAACTGTAATCTGCATCTTTTCTGTTAAAAAAGTATTAACCTTCTCCCTGATGGTCTCTCTGGCAATTGCCCCGGCTGATGAAAGAGAGCGGTCAATATGAAGGGGCAGGATATGCGTTCTGTTATCAACTGGAGTCTGATCCGAATATTCGGACTGATCGTTCTCGGGTTCATCATTGCCGGTTTCCTGGTTCCTGATGATGCAAAGACCGATGACGGATTCCCATTGGGCTATTTCTTCCGGGGAATGGCTTCCATGTTCTTGTTCTCAACAGGGGGAGTTCTTCTTCGGGCAACCCTCTAGAACAGGCACCTGGAAGAGATAGAACGGACCTGGTATGACGCGAGCGCCGAGATACTTGAGGTTTTCGGGACCGGCACCTGCATAAACAACCAGCCCCGGCTAAGGTTCAGACTGCTTGTGAATTCTCCGGTGCACAGGCAGCAGGAAGTAATCCACAAGCAGGTCATTCCTTTGACTGTCCTTGCGCGCTTCTCGCAGAGTTCTACCATCAATGTTAAGGTTAACCCTGAGAACCCTGATAAGGTAATGCTGGTCTGACAGCCTCTCCCTTTGTATCATTCGCTGAACAACAGAGAGGCAAAAAGATGGAAATAACCAGAGACCTTATAAAAGAGATACCGAAAACCGACCTGCACCTTCACCTTGACGGTTCCATAAGAATTGAAACCCTTATTGAGCTTGCCAGGCAGGAAGGGGTGGAACTGCCGTCCTATTCCGTAGAAGGTCTCTGCGAAACGGTATTCAAGGAGAACTACGAGAGCCTTGAGGATTACCTGAAAGGTTTTGAATACACATGTGCAGTGATGCGCAACAGGGAGAACATAGAACGAATCGCCTATGAACTGGCTCTGGACAATCAGGCTGAAGGGGTGAGGTACATAGAAGTCCGCTTTGCTCCCCAGCTTCATGCCGGTTCTGACATGAACATTCTGCAGACAATAGAGGCAGTTCATGCAGGGCTTGAGAGAGCCAGGCGTCAGTTCAACAACACTCCTGAGATACTGGGCGGAAAAGAACCGCCTTTTGAATACGGCATTATCACCTGTGCAATGCGGTTCTTTGACAGGCACTTCTCCGATTATTTCAATGACATCATTTCCGTCCACTCATTCTCAGAGGCTGACAAGATTTTCGGTCTTGCTTCAATGGAACTTGCAGGGGCGGCCATAATGGCCAGACGAGAACTTGAAATCCCTGTTGTGGGAGTGGACATTGCAGGGCCTGAAAAGGGTAATCCTCCCATACATCACAGAGGGGCCTACATGCTTGCCCAGAGAAATTTCATCAAGAAGACCGTTCATGCAGGTGAAGCATACGGACCTGAAAGTATCTATCAGGCAATAACCGAACTTGGCGCAGACCGTATCGGCCACGGAACCTCCCTCTTCAACCCTGAAGCAATAACCGATCCTGCCATCAGGGACCGTGAAGAATATGTGAATGATCTGGTTCAGTTCATTGCCGACAGAAGAATAACCATTGAGGTCTGCCTTACCTCAAACATGCAGACCGATCCAACCCTTGCAAGTCTTGAGGACCATCCCTTCAGGCAGATGATGGACAACAGGATATCCTGTTCCATCTGCACCGACAACAGAACAGTCTCCCACACAACTGTTACAGACGAATTGTACAAGGCTGTGAAGGTCTTCAACCTGACAGAGAAAGAACTGCAGAACCTGATTGTCTACGGATTCAAGCGCAGCTTCTTTCCAGGATCATACAGGGAAAAACGGGCTTATGTCCGTCAGTGCATGGAGTTCTTCGAGAAGGTAACAGCAAACAGGAGCAAATGATAAGGGTTATCTGCGGTATTTTCTCCCTCAGTGAATAATCCTCAAGTATTATTGCTGTTCTTATTCACAGATTTCTCAAGGTGGCATTATTAACGGGAAAACCTGTGTTCAGCAGTTATCCATTGGCAGAAGTTCCTGTGATAAATCAGTCTGTGGTGCAGGTGCAGCCTTTAGACAGCTCCTCTTTCGAATCTATGCGGGCCTTCAGATATTGCCTGCAGCTGCTTCCTGTACTGTTTTCCTCCTGCTCACCGATACTTTCAATCACATCATAATCTGCTTACTTTATTGAGCTTATCACAGCATCGCTTTCGTGGCGCTCAGCAGGAGCAATGTGTGAATTCAGGCGGTTTTCCCTGCTCTGCAGGCGGGATTGAGAGGAACGAAAGACCGGGTTTTCTTCCGCAGGCCACCACTTCAATATCTTTACAGGGGTGAATGGAAAATCAGTTTCAGGGGTACTCCAGTGTTCCAACGGCTTTCTGAACAAGATTGGCAGATGCGCCGTCAAAACCGCTGAGGGAATAAACGCTGACGCCCATTCTGGAAGAGAGGATGATGGCATAGTCCAGTACGGTATCTCCACAGCCGGTAACAGCTGCGCTTGAGAATCTGCCTTCAGGTATATCAACAGGATGGTAAATGGTTTTCTCCGGCGGAAAGCCGCGAATAACTGTTCTTACCGGTAACAGTTCCAGAGGCAGCTGCGACAGCTTTGAAGGAGGCTTTTCCTTCATTGTACGAGACAAGATATGTTCCGTCAGGTTTCCTCTTTAAATCGGTCACCTCACTGTGATGCAGATTTTCAGGCATTTGAAACTGTAATACCGGTTTCTTTCCGGTAATTTCTGATTGCACCCCTGGATTATTTCTCACAGAATCTGCATTTCTCAGCAGACCCCATGGAGTACTGCATTCGAATACCGCTGCAGGGATACTGAAAAGGTAGACTGCTGTGCCGCAGCAGGCCAGGCAGGCCCTGCTTCTATAATGGCAGCCACATCAGTACACGCTTAGTATGGTCTTTTCCACTGCTCTGGCGCTGACAGGTCTGAAAAAACCGTAAGACATTGCAGTTACAGCAGCCCTGTGCAGTTCCATATTCATTGCGGCAGTTGAGTCCACAGGCATGATTGTTCTGTAGCCTCGTGTGAATGCAGAACGGGCTGTTGTTGCGCAGCACACATCGGTCAATACACCTGTAACGACAAGGGAAGTTACTTCCATCTGCTTTAGCAGCTTTTCCAGTTCCGTATTGTGAAACGCATCGTACTGGGGCTTATCCAGTACAGCATCCCATGAGGTGTCGAATGCACTGTTTATTCTGCTCAGCGGGTTCTCAGCTGCGATAAGTTCCTTCCACCGAACAGCCATCATTCCTGCATTCTCAGAAGTATTGACATGTTTCGTGTAGACCACAGGCAGATCCCTGCACTGAAAAGCCTCTGCAAGCCTTACAAGAACAGGTATCAGATCAGGAGCAGAAGGAACGAAAGCAGGGGAACTGCTGCTGAGGAAGTAGTCCTGCATATTGAGTATCAGTAGAGCTGGAAACCCCTCTTCAAGCATTCCTATATGCCTGTTGTCCAGCGCAGAGGTGTTAAGACGATGAAGGTATCTTTCCCGAACCACTGAGCTTCCCCCTTCTCAATTCAGTGTTTCAACAAGGGTTTCCCTGAATATACCTGTCATCTCATCTGTTTCGTCAGCAGTGGGGGTTAAAGGCGGCAGGAGGCAGAGCACAGATCCCACGGGTCTTATGAGAAGCCCTGGTTCCAGTGCCTTTGCAGCGGCTTTCTTGCTGAAGAGGTTCCACCTGCTTCTCAAGGGAATTCTTTGAATCGAAAGAGCCTGTTCCGCGAACAACTGGTATTCTTTCTGTTACCTGCAGACAATGGTACGGCCCAGTCACAACCTTGCCAGCCTGTTCTGTGAGCAACTGGTATTCCTTCTGTTACAGGAGTCTTTACTTCGTTTTTGCCTGCGCCTGTAATGAAGACATTTCTCAATGGGTCTCCTTTACAAATGCTGTGATAACTTTACAGCATAGGTTGACCGTATCACACCTTCCCTGTTCCTGAATCTGGAATTGCAGATATCCAGTGCAGTTCTAAGCTGCCCTGCTCCTGACGATGCGATGAACCGCCGGAGAAGGATGCGTCTATTCAGTTAACTGTCCCGACTGCATGAAGCGCAGAGGAATACCTGCCTCTTATGCTGCATGCAGAGCTTTCGGTTACTTTAATCCAGCCTTAATGAATGCCTGCTCCTGTTCCTGAAAGGTACGAGACAGGTTGTCAGTTCAGACCTGCCTCTGCAAAGGCTGATTCAAGTTCTCTTAGCATGCCCTTAGCGGGAATTGCATGGGCTCTGATTGTGGTGCGGTAAGCTCTGAGGTTCTTGAAGCGGTTCTGAACGGATTGCCTGATCACTTCAGGGTATAGCTTGATGCCACCATGTCGTATTGACTGCTGCACTTTGATGTACCAAAATTCCAGACGGTGTGCCGCACAAGGCAAGAGGGAGGTATTTTTGCGCTGTACACCTGAACCATTCCCTAAGCCCCGTCTGTAAAAAACTTACGAGTCTCAGGGAACAGTTCATGTGTCTTTAGAAAGTATTCCTGTACCGGTTCAAGGAGAGAACAGGGCTTGCGTCTTTTGACTGCATGGACGCTGTCTCTGTGACTGTCAGCATGAAAGTCTTTTTCAGCTGCTGCCTGGAAGAACCTTTTCAGAACAATCCGGCGGTCAGGAAGTGATACTTTCTGCAAGCTGGTCTATAGCTTTTCCTATGAGCTCAGGTTCATGGAGTGGCAGGAGATGCCCTCTGCCTTCCACCTTTATGATCTCACTTTTCTTAAGAACAAATTTTCCTATATAGTCAGATACTGCAACAGGTATGATTCTGTCATCAGTGCCGTGAATGATTACAGCAGGCAGCGAAGGTTCCGGCACTGCAATATGATTGAACATCACTGACAGGCCGGATATCATTTCCCCGTCTGAGAATTCCTTCGACTGTTTAAGAAGGAACTCAAGTTCCTTTTCATCTGCGCCGCATTCAAGGAAGAATGATTTCAGGTAGCTTTTTCTGCTCATTGCAACCATTTTGCTGATAAGGGAACACCTCTCAGGTTCTATGCCCGGTCTTGTTGTGCTTTCTGCAATGCATGTCATTGATGATACAAGAACCAGGCCTGCCACTTCCGGTCTTCTGGACAGATCCATTGCCATCTGACCGCCTAGAGACCACCCTGCTGCAATACACCGCTCCGGGAGCTCGAAATCTCCTGTAAGCAACTTGTTCCATGAGATGTGCACCATCTCAGCGCTGCTGCATTTGACATCTCTCCATATCTCATTTGTTGTTCCCCATCCGCTGACTAATACTGCTTTCATAGTCGCTTACCTGCCAGTTCGGAAACTTTGACAAAATCCTGCTGAGAGTGTTCCAGTTTAATGGAGAATCGAAGCTTGGAAGTGTTCTCAGGAACTATTGGCGGTCTTACAGCTGCAGCCTGGATTCCAAGCTTTTCAAGCTGTCGGGAAAGGCATGTTGCTTTCTGAGCAGTGCCTGTAATAACAGGAACTGTCTGTGTGAATGAGTTTGACATTATTACCCTTCTTTCTCAGCTGGTCTTCGAACAGTTAAACCTGTTTCAGAAGTTTTCTGCCCAGCCGGGAATTATCTCTTTTGATTTTAATGGCTTCCAGCGCTGCTCAGACAGCTGAAGGCGGAAGCCCTGTGGTAAAGCTTCTGGACCTGTTTATGAGATGTTTTTTTCATCTCCCTTCTCATCTGGCAAAACCGCTGTATCCTCCTGAAGATTTGCTGAGAGTGTCTGTAAAATATCCGGTTTGATTTCAGCTTCAGCGCAGAGGCCTGCACCATCGCCGAACAATCCTGTATCATGGGCTTCATCAACTGTCAGCTGTTCCTTCCAGGTGCCGGCGGTGCAGATTCTGGAAAAGAAGTTCTCTGATGTCTCAAGGTTGTTGTGATAGCTGGATATCCCCGTATCTTTAAGCATGGAGAGCAAACTCTTATCAACAATGCCCATTGATGCACAGAGATCACACAGGCCGTTTTCTTCGGAAATCACAGGCTGAATGTGTTCAAGTTCCGAGGCTGTTGTACCTCTGCCGCTGGCAACAATGGAAAACCTTTCAGCGCCGGCTTTGCCTGCAGGAAGATGTGCATTCCTCACTTTTTCAGTACCGGCAAAACCGGTACCTCCGGAGCAGGACTGTGCGCAGCAGGAGCGGTTATTGCTGTGTGCACCGTTTTCTGTGTTACAGATGGAACAGAGAGTGACCTTTTTGCAGTTTGTCTTTTTCAGTAAGGCAGGGCATCCTTCACGAATCTCCTCAAGGAAAGCAGCTGTGAGAATATCAAGTGACTCAGCTCTGTTCATCGGACTTCCATTTCAGGTAGTCTTTCTCAAGGCTGGTCAGCAGAGCAGCGGTAAGTTCTGCCCTTGAAAAGAGCTTGCCTGTAAGATATTCCAGAGAGAGGCTTTCAGGTGATGATCCCCTGTGGGAAACATTAAGACCTATGCCGGCCACCAGATGCTGAATCCGGTTCACCTCGCCGTATACTTCACAGAGTACGCCTCCTGTCTTGCCCCCCTGACTCCACAGGCCATCAGGTTCTGCTCTTATGGAAAGATCTGGAGCAAATTGAAGAACTGTCTTTTTGAGGGATTCGATTGCAAGCATCTCAAGCTCTTGAGCTCTTTCTGCAGGTATGTCTGGTGTGAGTATTACAGAAATATAAAGATTCTTTCCTGAAGGACTATCCCAGATGCCTCCGTTTCTGGCCCTGCCTTCAGTTTGAGAGCCTGCGGTGACTACTGAACCCTCCGGCGCTCCTTTGTGTGCCAGCTCCATTGCCCGGTTGTTGGTGGAGTCAATGGATTCATGGTACTCTATCCAGTGTCCCATGAAGTTTGTTGTCAGAATAGATTGCAGAACCTCCGCCGAGGGAATGTCTGGAACAGCATTCAGTCTGTATCCTACTCTGGTGGAAGATGATATATTAAAACCAATCTTTCGAAGACCTGCAACTGACTTGCTCACAGCGGCTCTTGATACACCAAGCCTGTCAGCTATCAGCTGACCTGAAATATCACCTTTTTCAGCTCTGAGTATTCTCACCGTTTCCAGTGCAGTTCTGTTCATTGCGCCTCCTGAAGGGTAAACTATTGGCAAACAGAAAGAATTTGTCAACCTTATTCAGGACACTGGTTGACAATGGCAGTTGCGGCTTCTTCTATATTCCGAATAACAGGACAGGTGAATGTGGTGAAGAAGGTTGTTTTTGTTCTGGCCTTTGTGAGGAGACAATGCTTGAAATAAGGAACTTCTCCGTGTCAGTGAATGGTAAGCCGTTGTTTCAGGATTTCAACCTGACACTTGCCCCAGGGGAGATGACAGCTCTCTGCGGCCCTTCAGGAACAGGAAAGACAACACTTCTTCGGGCTGTATCCGGCCTTATAGACTGTTCAACAGGTGATGTTCTTCTAAAGGGCAGGTCCAGAGAGGAAACAGGCTGGCCTGAGTTCAGAAGGAAAGTTGTTTTTGTCTCCCAGAGTCCGGTTCTTCTTCCAGGAACTGTTCAGGAGAATCTGGCACTTCCCTTTACCTATAAAACTTCCACAAGAAAATTTTCCAGAAGAGAAGTAGCTTCTCTTCTGGAGGCTTTCGGTGTTTCACCGTCCCGACTTGAGCAGGAGGCTTCCACCCTTTCCCAGGGGCAGAAGCAGCGTGTATGCATTGCTCGCGCCTTTCTGGTAAAGCCTCTGGTACTGCTTCTTGATGAGCCCACCGGCGCACTGGATAAAGAGGCAGTATTCTCAGTGGAGGAAACACTGGTGAAGGAAACCAGGCGGAGAGGGCTTGCAGCCCTCATAGTAACCCACAGCATTGAGCAGGCGAAAAGGCTGTGCGACACAATCGTGAATATTACCGATTTCGGAGCAGTTACAGATGTTTGCTGAAAGCACAGCTGTAAACCTTACAGCTTCAGACATTGCACTATCAGCAGGTCTGGTTCTTGTCTCTGCAGGTATCAGCCTTGCCATGAAGCTGAAAATGGAGAAGCGACTGGCACTGGCATCCATCAGGACAGTGCTGCAGCTTCTGCTTATTGGTTTTGTTCTTCAGAAAGTCTTTGAGATCAACACCTTTTATGTGCTGATTCCGGTTCTGCTGCTCATGCTGTTCACCGCAGCCCATGCAGCTGTTGGAAGACCTTCCAGAAAGTACAGAGGAATGGGACCTCTGGCCTTCTGTGTAATGGGTGTTACCAGCCTTGCGGTTACCACAACAGTCACAGGTCTCATTATAGGAGTTGAGCCCTGGTACAAACCTTCCTACCTGATTCCTCTTCTGGGTATGGTACTTGGAAATACCATGAACGGTGTCTCCCTTGCCACTGACCATTTTCTGGAAACTCTCAGTGAGAGGCGGCACAGGGTGGAGATGGAGCTGGCAACAGGCGCCACAAGATGGGAAGCAGCAAGGCAGCCGGTTGCTGAAGCTCTGAGAAGAGGAATGATACCTATAATCAACAGCATGATGGTGGTTGGCCTGGTATCGCTTCCAGGAATGATGACCGGTCAGATTCTTGCAGGGAGCAACCCTGCAGTTGCAGTAAAGTACCAGATAATGACCATGTTCATGATTGCTGCAGGCACATCTCTGGGAGCAATGGGAATGGTGCTTTTCTCCTTCAGAAGGCTGTTCAACAGCCGTCACCAGCTTCTTACTGATAAGATACACAGAAAATAACCTTCTGTATTCAGTACTTACGCAATTATGATGAAACTGTCATACCTTACTCTGAGAGAACACAACACTGAGTCTCATGGCGGCCATGATTTTCACATTCAGGTATGTGAAGGGGTTATCAGCGGGCTTTTTCAGGAAGAAACATATCTTCTATCTCCCTGAAACAGTCTATGCAGTGATCGGGGTTTTCCCCAAGGAGCTTTTCCCTTGAATGTGAGCCTGTTGTTATCGCAATACTTCCTGCGCCAAGATGACCAGCTGTCTGAACATCAAGAACGGTATCGCCTGTTACCCAGATTTTTTCAAAGCTGCAGCCGGCAGCCAGCTTTACTTTTTCAAGGGCACTGTCTGCAATCTGAAACCTGCACAGGCCGTCTTCTCCGTAACCTCCTGTGAGAAAACACTGCCATATGCCGATTTTATTGAGCTTGTACTCTGCTCCCACAGAGAGCTCACCGGTTATCAGAGCCAGTGTATAGCCTGCTTCATGAAGTTTTTTCACAAAGGGAACCGCATCTGCGTTTGGCCGCCATACATCTGTGCTGCTGAACTGTTCCAGCTGATTTACATAGAGGCTCATGAACTGACTCCACAGCTCATCTGAGAATCCGCAGCTTTTGTTACGGAGTACTTCCATAAATACATCCTTGTCGGACCTGGCAGTTGTATCCACACCATTCATTGCGTCATCTGTTCCCAGAAGTGTATTTACCGCATTTGAAAAAGGAATGTCTGTTCTCTCATCTCTCTTTATCAGAGTCCCGTTTATGTCGAAGAAGATAAGTGTATTCATCAGTCTACCTGCTCTTTCAGTCAGGCGGATAACATAACAGAATGGGCAGCGCAGCCATCAGATTTCCTTAAGAGTGGAATCTGCTTTTCTGTACCCTTCATCATACAGATTGTTCAGATGAATACCATTGCAGGTTTTCCACTGCGCCGGCAGCTTGTATTTTCTCAGCAACACAAAAGGAGCGGAAATGATAGTTCATCTGAAGGGCAGTTACGAACCTGACAGCATCAGAACGCTTGAAAAACTCACAGAAGGCAGAATAGATGTGAAGGGAGGAGAAAACAGCACAGTTCTTGTTGCAGGTATATTAACCGCTGAGTTTGCTGCTTCCTTTCCCCTTCTGAAACATGTGGTTATTCCGTACGCCGGTGTTTCCCGAACCACACTTGATACGGTGAGACAGTTGTCCGGTGTTACCCTGCACAACATTCACCACAATGCTGCAGCAGCATCTGAGATGGCCATAACACTTATGCTTGCTGCGGTTAAGCAGATAATTCCCGCAGACAGCGCCATGAGAAAAGATGACTGGAGCACCAGATATTTTCCTTCAGGTAAACTTGTGGAAGACAGCTCTGTTACAGTGCTGGGCCAGGGTGCGGTAGGCAGCAGGGTAGGGAACATCTGCAGGGGCATGGGAGCTTCAGTCACATGCTTGAAAAGAACTCCTTCAGAGGATTGCAGAGGTATAGAAGACCTGCATGAAATACTTCCGAAAACAGACATTCTCTGCATTTGCGTACCCCTCACCGATGAAACAAGGGGTTTGATCGGTGCAAGAGAGCTTGAGCTTCTTCCCAGGGGAGCTGTTCTCGTAAACACAGCCAGAGGAGAGGTGGTTCAGGAGGAACCGCTGTTCAGAAGCCTTGAGTCCGGTCATCTTGGCGGCGCCGGTCTGGATGTGTGGTACAACTATCCGAAAAGCAGAAAAGAGAGTTCCGGCACAAATCCTTCCGCCTTTGATTTCAGCAGTCTTCCCAATGTTGTAATGAGCCCCCACAGGGGCGGCGCTCTTGGTATGAAGGAACTGGAGAGGCGAAGGATTGAGCATCTGGCCTGTATTCTCAATGCACTGGCAGAACAGGACACCTCCAGAGGCCGTGTAAACATCTCCCGGGGCTACTGAAGCAGTTCCATGGAAGTGTTCCGCTGTATGGGCAGTGGATTTTTTCCCTTTCAAGCCTGTCCGGAATATGTTTTCCGTGCTGGAATAAGCCCTCAAGTGAGTAGAATTGAGTTTATCAAGTTCACTCACAAAAACTGAAATGCGTACCGAATGCTATTTGCTGCGTATTCTATCAGCCTTTTCAACGATTCCCGGGGTCTTATTTCCAGAGACTGGCAAACAAGCACCACAGAGTAATTCCAGGGGATTCTCTTCCTGCAATCAGTTCGTTTCCATGTTGTTCTGCGGCCTGGGCCGCTTTACCTGCAGAGAGTCAATCGACTGGTTGCAGTTACATCCGGCTCTCCACCGATAGAACCTGTTACGGAACAGCTGCAACCGGAGCTTTGATTTCTGGCAGGCTTCAGTTCCAGACTTACAGAAATGCCTCAAGGACCGGTCTGGAAAGATTGAATGCTCTGACTTGTCAGCCTGTCACACAGGCAGATGGGGTTTTGCGTTATTATAGATACCTGCCTGGACTGCTCCTTTTTCAGGCTGTGCAGAGGTGGTTGCAGAGCTATGTCACTCAGAATAGCCGGTAATATCTATGGCTGTCCAGGTGATCAATATTGTGGGAACAAGAGTTATTTTTGATCGTATCATCAAGACAACAGTACAAGGGGGCATAAGTGACTATTAATATAATAATATTATGTATATTAATATGTATAATGTGTATTTTATCATGCAATGAACCTGCGCCTTCGCAAGATGCTTATTATTGGAATCAGGATTCAATATCCTTTCAGGATACTGTCAGCAAATGGAAAGCCTTTGCTGAGTCCTCTTCTGAAGGACTCTGGGAGAATGATGAGTCGCATTTTGTTTCTATGGAATGGGTTGCAGTTTATGGAGGGGAGGAAGACATTGAGCCTGCATTTTTCACTGCCGACTACTTCACTGTATCAGGCGACTCTCTTTTCGTCTCAGACGATCCAGGGCAGAGATTAGTATGTTTGACACTGGATGGAGTGTTGAGATGGCGGGCAGGGGGCCTGGGTGAAGGTCCCGGATACTTTCTCGGTATTGGTAGAGCAGCTGTTAGTGGAGAAATAGTTGCAGTGTGCAACAATGCGGCTTGTGCAATTGATCTGTATTCTCGTAATGGAGAATATCTGAGAAGACTATCACCGGTAGCATCGCCACAAGATGTTGAGTTCTTATCAGATACATCATTAATAGTGTTTTCTAAGTCAGAGCCCGGGGGCGATTGCCATATTATGTCAATTGCTGACGGCTCTATTGAGTGCTCATTTGGAGACGGGCAATGGCAAATTGTGGAAAGAAATCGCTCTCCAAGAGATTTAAATGGTATAGTGTCGTTAGAAAGGTGTAGAGTAGCATATATTTCACAATTTGAGCATAAATTGATTATATACGATTTAGATACACATGAACTAATATATAGAGGGGCTAGAGAATTACCATCTGCTACTCATCCGCCTGCTGATATGATCGAAAATGATGGGACCAGAAGAGGTCTTCTTTTCCCTGTACCTGGTGTTGTATTTGAGGGACCGGAAGGAATGGTGAACATAACGATACCCAAATACATGAATGATGGAGAACTTCTCCATGATGCCGGCCCTTACGATTTTGCTCCGGTGACTATTGTTGACCGATATGATTGGGATGGCATGTATCTTGATAGTTACTGCGTTCCTGAGTCAATACTTACTGATATGTATTACTCAGCTGAATACGGCATAATTGCACGGCAAGGTGGTTCTGAGGTAATTCATCGTTTTCAACTCACCAGTCAGTAATATATGTCACCTGAATTGAGCGACTATCTCGCAGCCTGCCTTTCTCAGGCCAGGACTGCCTGATTTCAACCCTGGAATTATTCTGCAGTTCATCGAAACAGGAAATAATGAAACCGGTACCGTCAGTGATAAACATCTGTTTGATAATAAAGACGATTCTCTGCCCTTTCCTGCTGTAGTTTATCCCAGGGAGACAACATGGTTATAAGACTGTTTGCCCACTGTGGTCGGGAGCAATATGCTTTAATGGAACAGGCCGTTTTTTCTGATACTGCCGATAAGATCTTCTGTAGAATGAAGAATGTTGATACTGTGGATACATCCTGTGAAAAGGGTCAGTCCCGCTCTTGATGCAAGTGTGTCTCCGGTTGTCTCAATGCCTTGAATGGGCTTGCGTATTCCTGAGAATCTGGGATATTGGCCATGGAGCGCCTTTCACTTGTCAAGTGAGTATTATGTTGCCAGTATCATGTTCTATATACCCAACAATAACAACAAGTTAGCGCTGTTTCGAGTCTGGTTTTTCCCCTTGTATCTCTCGCACCTGTATAATATACCTGTTGTATTATTACAGACGCTCTCTTGCTTGCTGCAGACAAGGCTGTCAAAGCGAAAGATGGAGAAACCTTTCAGGGGGCTGCAGACACATCTTTCTCAGTAAAGGTTTTCTCCATCACAGACTAATGCTGCTGCTACAGTTAGGAAAACAATGAACAAAATTGAACTAAAAGGTTACAGGGACCTGTTCAAAGGCTACACTGAACTTCGTGTTCAGGAAAACCGTAATATCAGAATATTTGCTGTTAACGGCACTGTAATGGGTAACAGCCGTACCTCTGAAAGCGGTGTTTCCGCAAGATGCTGGAAGAATGGTTCCTGGGGGTTCTCATCAAGTCCTGAAATGAATGATGCTGCCCTTAAGCAGGTTATTGCCTCCGCTTCATATAACGCTTCCTTTCTTGACAGCAAGACAGGAAAGGGGCTTGGGAGTCTCCCTTCTGTGAGCCGCTCTGCCGAGAGCGATTTTTCTTTTAAGGGAACTCCTCCCTCACAGAAGCAGCTTATTGATTTCGTGATGAAAATTGATGGCTTTATAGAGAAAAACTATTCAAAACTGATTTCCAGAACCGTTGTCCTCAGCGCTCTGGACATGGAGAAACAGATAATAACATCCACAGGGTCAGAGGCCTGGTCTATGACTCCCAGAAGTCTGATTTACATAATACTGTCAGCAGAGAGTTCTTCAGGGCCAGTGGAACTCAGTGAGGCCATCGGAGGACTTGGGCAGACCGGTGAATTGCTTAAGGATTCAACGGATTTCAGAGTGAAGCTTGATGTTCTTTACGAACATCTGATGAAGAAAGCCGAAGGAGTCCACGCTGAATCTGGAATTGCTGATGTAATTCTGGACGCAGACCTTGCAGGAATCCTTTCTCACGAGGCAATCGGGCACACAACTGAGGCAGATTTGGTCAAAGGCGGCTCTGTTGCAGGCGATTACATGGGAGAGAAGGTAGCCAGTGAACTGGTCACTCTTGTGGACTATGCCAGTACAGCCCACGGAAAGACATGTCCTGTTCCTGTCTATGTTGACGATGAGGGAACTCCTGCAAGAGATGCAGTAATCATCAAGGATGGAGTTCTTAAGAGTTACATGCACAACAGGGAATCCGCAATGGAATTCGGCGTTGAACCCACTGGTAACGCTAGAGGTTACAGGTTCAGTGATGAACCGCTTATTCGTATGAGGAACACCGCCATAGTTCCCGGTTCCAGCAGCCTGCAGGAGATGATATCCTCAGTAGAAGACGGCTACTACCTTATCAAGTCCAGCAATGGCCAGGCAGATTCAACAAGCGAGTTTATGTTTGGTGTAACAATGGGTTATGAGATTAAGAAAGGTAAACTGGGAAGGGCTTTGAAGGACATGACAATCTCCGGCATAGCCTTTGATGTTCTTAAAACCGTTACTGCTGTTTCCAGTGACATGAAGTGGGATTGTTCAGGAATGTGCGGCAAGAAGCAGCCTATTCCTGTGGGAATGGGCGGACCTGCAATCAAATGCAGAGTTAACATAGGAGGCAAATGATGACCGGAAAACTGCAAATGCCTTCAAAATGCGTTGATCTTCTCATAAGAGCCGGTATGGATAAAGCTCAGGCAAATGTGCTCCTTACACGAAAGACAGAACTGAACATTGATACCGGTCAGCTTTCACTTATGAGAACCACAGATGATGTGAGCCTGAGCCTTACCGGTATCAGGAATAACCGCAGGGGTACAACTGTCATCAACAAAACAGATGACGATGCGGCGGTTATGGCTGTTGAACAGGTCGTGAACCTTTCCGATGCCGGAGAATCTGACCCTGCAGTGGATATCTCTCCCTTTCAGCCTGGAGAAAACTTTTCCAGGGGGCCGGAAGAACCAAATCTGGATTTGATGTTCTCAAGGTTGAACAGTTTTGCGCACAGTGTACAGGAAAGGTATCCAACCCTGATTCTGGAGCAGGCTGTTCTGGATCACACTGAAAAAAAACGGGCTTTCGCCAACTCTAACGGTGTAAGGTTTTCCTCCCGAAGAGGTCAGTACAATTTCACGGTAATGTTTACCTGCAAGGACGGCGGCAAAACTTCCTCTTTCAACTATTCTATGGTCTCCATGGAGGACATGGAAAAGGAACTCTGCGAACTGGGTGCAATTGATACTCTTATGAAGCAGTCCGTTGAGCAGGTGTCCACCGCCGTTCTGCCGGAAGCCTTTGTGGGTGATATTATCGTTACACCGGATTGTCTCGGTGATTTTCTCGGTACTGTAACAGGATACCTTGGCGATTATTCTCTGATTACCGGTACATCAATCTACAAGGACTCTCTGGGCAGTAAGATAGCAGACAGCAGGTTAACCCTCAGGTCCATGCCTGTCAGTTCCCGGCTTGCTGGAGGTTACTTCTTTACCGGTGACGGTTTCAAGGCTGAGAACAGTACTATAATTGAAAACGGTGTTCTGAAGTCTTTCCTTCTCAGCCTCTACGGTTCAAGAAAGACAGGCGGCAAGAGAGCTGCAAACTCAGGTTCATTCTATGTGGTCGATCCTGGTGACAAAGCCTTTGATGATATGGTCAAGTCTGTTGACCGGGGTCTTCTTCTCTGCAGGTTCTCAGGGGGGGCACCCTCAAGCAGCGGTGACTTCTCAGGAGTTGCCAAGAACAGCTACTACATAGAGAACGGTGCGGTGAAGTACCCGGTTTCCGAGACCATGGTTGCAGGAAACATCAGAGAGATGCTGACCAATGTAAAAAGTATTTCCCGTGAAAGAGTGAACAACGGCTACTCCATCTATCCCTGGATAGCCTTCTCAGGAATTACTGTAAGCGGAAAATAGAACAAACTCCCGGGGCATCAACGGAGGCGCTGACCCAATAGCGGAAGGCTTCAGCTTTGATACCGTCCCGGCTGTTCCTGCTGAGAGCGCTTCCGCCTGCGGAATCTGCGTGGAACACACGAGAAGGGTTGAAGAGCAGGAAGGTTGATAGGGCTGCTGTTTTCGAAACTGCAGAGCCATTCTTTTAAGTCATTTGATTGCTTAGCTCAGCTTATATAAATGACTATTCAGCCTTATTCGCAGCATGAATACTGTCGCCGTGAAGCCATGAAACTGTTCTGTTTTGAGTACCGTTGGCATGACCACTAAGGCATTTGGTCATTATGATAGATTTGACAGCTGCAGCGCCTCTCCCGGGCCGAGCCTGTATAGTTTGAACAGAGTGTGTATTGTTCCGGAAGGTAAAGAGTTTGATAAGAGGAATAGGAATTGGTTTGATTGAAGTTGCCCGATTCAGGGAGAAACTGTCTGATGCGTATATTGCAGAGGTCTTTCTTCCATCTGAGATAGAATACTGCCGTTCTCAGGTAAGGTACTGGGAAAACTTTGCAGCCAGATATGCTGCCAGGAAGGCCGCTTTCAAGGCCATCGGAGAGAGATTACCATTCCAGAAAAAGTTTTGTGAAGTGGAAGTTGTAAGAGATAAAGATACAGGAGCAGTAACTCTCAAGCTCCACGGAGAGACAGAAAGAGCTGCTGCCGAAAGGGGTATTCGCAAACTTCACCTTTCTCTTTCCCATACCGGAGAATCTGCCGTTGCACTTGTGGTGGCTGAAGGGGATTAATGAAAGTCTGTCTCTCCAGGCAAGGATTTGATTTGCTGAACTGTTAACCTTTCATTGAGCTTCAAGACAACAGCTTCTGTAAACCGGTGTTCTGGAAAGGTCAACAATTCTTAACAGTTTCTAATCTGCTTTAAAGGTGACTTGGCAATACAGCAGAGAAGAGTTGGACAGTGCCGGTCAGGCTGATTGTGAACAATGAACAGAAGTAAACTGGTTGGTATGCCGGAAAGAATAAGCAGAGCTTAGTGCTGAGTCTTCAACCATTTACAGCGCAACATGATAATAGTATATTAAGGTTTTGTAAGTGCGCACTAACCTCTTTGATCCCGAAGTAAAAGATGTTCCTGAAAACCGTTAAATACCTCTTGCTGAACCGATGAGTTTTGTAAGTGTAATGAAAGGTTTTATCTGATGAATTACAAAGAGATACTGAAGTTTCACGGTCATGAGTGTCCTGGAGTTGCTATTGGATATCGTATGGCATCAGCCGCCCTTGGCGCCCTTTCAAAGATAAGGGCTGAGGATGAGGAGATAGTGGCTATTGTTGAGAACGATGCCTGCGGAGTGGATGCTTTGCAGTGCCTTACAGGATGCACTTTTGGAAAGGGAAATCTGATATTCAGGGATTACGGCAAGCATGTGTATACCCTTTATTCAAGAGAGTCCGGCAAGGGTATCAGAGTTTCTTTCCATGACAGCAGAGTACCCTCAGGTGTGCGGGAAAACCGGAAAGAGTTTACAAGGTGGCTCCTTGAGGCACCAGGTGAAGAAATGCTTTCACTTGAGGAAGTTGCCATATCTGAACCTCCTCGTGCAGTTATAAGAAGCACTGTCAGGTGTTCCATCTGCGGCGAGGGTGTTATGGAATCCCGAATAAAGAGGGAAAACGGGCTGAACATCTGTATTCCCTGCAGTCTTGAAAGAAATCTGTAAGCAGTTTTATGTAAATTTAAGGTGATTACTATGGTTACCTTCTGACAGCTTCGCAGTGGTCAGGTTATGGTATTTCCTGAGTTCCATGCTTATACTCCAAATGCAGTATGAAACCTGACTGCTGTCTGTCGGGTTTTGAACTAAATGATTGGAGCTGAATTATGCTGTCATTTGCTATTGGTCTTGCTCTTATCTCTTTAGCCGATTCATCGGAGCAGGGTTTGAGAACTGTTCAGGTTTTTCACAAGAACATGCCTCCTTCGCTTCAAACTCTTGAGCAGGTGGAAGCTGTTCTTGCAGAGTTCCAGGAGGAGTACCAGATAACCTATCATGTGATTACAGACACAGCTTCAGAGGAGCTTATAAGCCTCTATGGTCTGCCTGATACCCATTTCCCCTTTGCTGTGGTGGTAAACGGCCACTTCTCCGCACTCATTGACGGAGCAGAGGCAGATTTTGTTCACTTCCCGCTTTTCATGCACGGCATTGGCAGACATGAGGGCAACTGGTCCCTTGAGCAGCTCAGAATGGTACTTGAAGACAACAGTCTGCTCCTTGAGGAGAATGTGCTTCCTGTGATAGAAGATGACTCATGTGGGTGCGAGACAGAGTGCGCTGAATAGGGAAGTGTTCTTATCAGTCAATGACTTTTCCGGAACAGGGATATCCTTGTGTGAGAGCTGCATTTTTTTACTGTTGAAAAACTGAGGTAAAACAGCCTGAAATATTCAGCCTCATAACAGGGACGAGTTCCAGATGGTGAGGACAAGCCAAGGTAAAGCAGCCTGAAATACTCAGCTTCATAACAGGTGTTCTTTCAGGAGGAATCATATGCCGAAACCTCACAGAATAGTTCAGTTCCGCTATGGAAAGGATAACCTGGGTTATCTTCTTCACGGTAAAGCCGGGGCGATTGCCGTTGACGGCGGCGCAGTTGATGAAATGCTGGCCTTTCTGAATGAAAATGAGCTGGAACTGCTTATGGTGACCAATACCCATTCCCACGGGGATCACACCTGTGGCAACAAGGCACTCGTGGAGGCCACTGGAGCAGTGCTGATACCTGTTTCTGAACTGCCGGAGATGAGAGAACTTGTTCTTGAGAAACAGAGAATCAGAATTCTTCATACACCAGGGCACACTGATGATTCGGTCTGCTTCAGCTACAGAAACATTCTTCTTACCGGCGATACTCTGTTCAACGGAAAGGTAGGAAGGTGTTTTACAGGTGATCTTGAGAGCTTCTTCAACTCTGTGAAGAAGATTCTGGGTTTTTCTGATAACACCTTTATCTACGCAGGGCATGACTACTATCTGGAATACCTGGACACTGCGTGGAAACTTGAGCCTGAGAACCGGCTCCTTGAAATCTGCCGGGACGGATATGATTCTGAGAAAACCCTGGTATCAACCCTTGGCTGGGAAAAGAAGGTTGATCCTTTCATACGGTTCAACAGACCTTCTCTGATCAGGATGATGAACGAAAAAGGTCTTCCCACAGGCACCGAGTTTGAAAGATTTTGCTCAATGCTTAATTTTATGTAGTATATATTCTCAGCAAATAAGGTTTAAGCTAGGTTATATCTTTAGATTATCCACTGCTGTTCCAACATTGCATGGCAGCTACTTTGTAACATTAAGCCATGTAAGTATTCAGGAGTACATTTGTCCGTGCATGATTTCAACGCCTTTATACCTTATCTTTCCGTTTCAACATACGGATGGAGGAGGCATGCATTCGGGGCAGTTAGTGTTCTCATGCGAAAACGCCTTCACATTGAGAGGTTCAGCCTCTACAACATTCTACAGGTTTTGAGCGTGTAACCTTTTTGTTATGATGATATACAGCAGCTATTTACGAATACTGAGCTTCAAC
>PDWJ01001920.1_pt1 | contig 33665 bp, 32 predicted proteins | sample 1430881 | NCBI WGS metagenome assembly PDWJ01 (sample SAMN01162460, study PRJNA174530) | Oral metagenome, whole genome shotgun sequencing project. | biome: Marine environment; feature: Marine mammal; material: Swab sample of the gingival sulcus; isolation source: swab sample of gingival sulcus...
TCGACTGATCAGTGTTGATCACCACGACGTATTCGGGTCGTCCGGGCCGGGTGGCGATGGTGTCGGGTTCACATACCAGGCGACTCAACGCTAAGGCCCGCAGATGAGCTTGTTTCAGCATCGGATCGGTGGGGCACGTGTCAGGGGTGGATTCTGAGAACAAGGTGTTGACCGCGGCGCGGAGACGGTTGTCGAGTTTGACACCGGTGACTGGATCGAACCGTCCATCGAAGCACCACATGCCCTCGCTGTCGACCCAGGTGCGTAACCTCGTCCGGCGCTGCTGACGTTCTAAGCGTTCCATGCCATCATCAGCCTGAATCTGATCAGCTTCACGCTTCAACCGACGCGTGAACTCGTGCACTGTTGATGTTTCAGCCAGCTCGGTCAACTCACCGGCTTTCGCAAACAACCGGTCGCGTTCCTGGTCGGTGTTGAGTTGTTTGCTGACTCGGGTGACCACATCCACATGACCTGCGGTGACGGTGCCGTCACGTAACGCGTCAGCCAATGGTGTCACTTTGGTCATCGTGGTGGCGCGTTGACGAAGAGCGTTCACGTCACGAGATGAGCTGCGGGTGGATTCAGCGATTTGGGTGTCACCGAGTGGTGATCGTCCATACAGCAGGCACAACACGAACCGAACAATTGTACGAAAAGTCTCACCAGCGGCCACGAATTGACCAACGGGGTTCAGGCGGCCATCGCCGCCCGAACCCCTCGATTGCAGTACCGATCAGAACGGTATGGTTTCGACTGGAAGTGTCCCGCTCGGAGGCACAAAGTGATCCATCTGGACGACATGCATCAAATTGAGTGCTCCCTCAAGGTCATCACCAATCGTGATCTGGATGATCGCTTCCAGCGGAAGCGATGTGAAGACGACGTGATACGTACCCCGACTGATCGTGTACATCGTGACCTCGTGTCCATCGATCACCGCTGGTTCCGACGGGAACCCATCGGCCGGCGGGAAATGTGACTCCCCCACAGCAACGTCGAGCACAAGATCGACGCGACCAGCGTCATTGAAGTGGGTATGCACCTCGCCGATATTGCCGTCACCGGACACCACAGCGTTCGTCAGCACCCAGTCATCCCCGATCGGGGCAAGGGTCCAGTAGGGCTGATCAAACTCGCTCGTCGGCCCGTCAGCGTCCGTTGTTGCTGGCGCAACGACGGATTTCGCTGGTACCGATTCAATTGTGGTCGCAGGAGACGAGTCAGTCGTTTGCTCAGATGCTGTCGCCGACGGAACTGAGCTTGTCGCCGCTGTCGCCGGGCTTGAGCTTGATGTGCCCGAGTCAACCGCTGTGGTCACCGAACCAACCGACGTTGGAGTTGATCCCGACAATGCCACGCCGGAGTCAACTGATCGGGTCCGCATGATCGCCACCGCACCGACAATCGCCACCACAGCCGCCGCGGCGACCGCCCACCACACCACTGGACGTTGTGCCCTCCGGTTGGGAGTGATCGGCAGCACACCATCGTTGGTGTCGTCAGCTGCTGAATCATGAGTGTGTTCGTGCGTCATGGTGACCTCCTGCAGAAGTGCATCAAGGGCGGGGTTCTCGCCAGGTTCAACCCGCCGGTCAAGATCGGCTGGTCGGCCACGTGACAAGAGTTCAAACGGATCGTGATACGTCATGTCTGCGCCCCTTTCGAATAGAACGCCGTCAATCGTCGGCGAGCCCGATGGAGCCGCACCCGAGCTGCATTGACCGAAATGCCCAGCGCAACAGCAAGATCCGACCCGGTCAGCCCACCAAATGCCGCCAATTCGATGACCTCGCGATCATCATCGCTCAGTTGAGCCAGAGCCTGATCGACAAGTTCGATCGTCTCCGGTGGCACCTCATGATCGTGAAGCTCAGCCGAACGGCGTTGTCGTTGGAAATCCAGCTCCGAGTGAGCAGCCCGGCGCCGCTGGGCGCCGCGACCGACATTGCGAGCTGTGTTGAGAGCAATCCGATACAGCCATCCCTGCTCGGCACCTCGAGGACGATCATCGAAGCGTCGCCAGGCGGTGTGCAGCGTTGCCGACAAGATCTCATCGACCTCGGACGGCCACTGCCGCGACCTGACAAAGTGCTCCAACCCGCGATAGTGGTCGCGGATCATCCCCTCAAAGAGATCGTCCCGGCTAAGACGCCGATCAGGACTCATAACCCTGGAGACTTCCATCGATCGACCGATGCAACAACTCAGGCCGGGCCACGAGTTGGCACAGCGATGGCGACCCATCGATCGAGAACAGCTACCCACATGATCGGACTCCTCCCACAAACGGCGGTGACGGACACGACACCAAGCACCTCCACGAGCGGGCGGCATCACGCCACTCACCACAGTGCTGATCCCTCGCTGTCGGCCCATCACCCCAGAGATGTCCGCGACGAGGCAGGAAATTACCGACTCATCCGAGATTTGTGCTCGATCGGAGCTCAGACGCGGCACTACCGCCGGTGCGAGCGGTCAGTCCCCAATCGGCCCGCGATAGTGCGCTGACTCTGCTGGTATTGAGCTCGGTTTTGACCGATCTTCGGCAAGTTCGCTGAGCACCGTACGGTCGCGTGGCCGGTCGGTAGCGAGCTTCATTTGGATGAGATCGTCGTAAGCAATGACCGTAACAGCGACACCGCGAGAGTGGACGTGTTCAGCTCGTTCGTTGACGTGACTCCAGTTGATCGTCGTGTTGTCGGGGCCTTTCGCGGCGACAAGGACGTCGAGTCGACCAGCTGGTCCTTCCCACCTGGTGTTCATCCCCCAGAGGGCTTCAACGCTGGGGAGTTCATCCATGTCGGACACAGCATCGAGATCAGTGAGCGCAGCAGCGAGACGTTCGAGGTTGTCGGGCTGGTCACGAGTCAAGATATCGGTGTCTCGGGTGGGCAGTGTTGCTCCATACAGGAGTGCTGCTTGGCCGCCGATGAGGATGTAATCGACGTTGTGGTCGGCGAGGGTTTGCAAGATCCTGGCAAGGTCAGGTTGGTCGGTCACGGCGGCGCCTGCTCGGCTTGCCATTGCTGGTATCGCTCACGGTTTGCTGCGACCCGGGCATCGTACTCGTGACGGGTGAGACGCTCGCCCGTTGCAGGATCGTGAACGCCCGCGTCGTCCAGCCGGGGATTGGGCAAGGTTGGGTAGGCGTCGATAAGTGCTCCGAGGCGTTCACTAAGAATCGAGCCGACGGGCCGGCGTGTGGCGACGGCAATTTCGAGGCCGAGCGGTTCGAGGAGCCGATCAAGTTGAGCGGTGGTTGGATCGACACGTCCACATTCGTAGCGGCTAAGAAGCCCCGGGGTGACGCCAGCGGCGCGGGCAAGTGCTGCCTGGGAGATCCCAGCTCGTTGTCGAGCTTGGCGCAACATCGTTCCCGCATCCATCACTCCAAATCATACCAGATATGGTAATACCCTGTTAGTTGCTGACCCGGTCGATTGTGGTGGTGCCGGACCAGGGGCAACTCGGTCGAGTCGGTCGAGTAAGCGGTAATGGCATCGTCGTAGCTCCCGTCAGGGTGATCGGCGATCTCAATATCGGCATCTGAGGAGTAGTACGTTTTTGTCCAGGGCGGCGTGGGTCGCTCTCTAGCTGGCTTCATGGTCGCGCTGGTTGGCATCGCTGCCGGTCCATCAAGCCACAGATGTATTCTCGACCAGAACCCAGACGCGGCACTGCCGCCGGTCACGCTTCACTGCGGGCCGACGGCAGTACCGGGCTATCGAGACGGTAGCGATGGGCTAGGAGCCAGCACCGCCAGTCATCGCCTCGTGTTGCTCAAGCCGTTCTTGGTAGTCATCCATCATCTCTTGATACTGCTCGGAGACGTGATCCGGAGCTCCGTGCCCAGCACCCGACGGAGGCGCAATATCGGGCAACGAGGGCAGGTCGGGGAATGATGGCAGATCAGGCAAGCTCACATTCGGCATTGGCGGCATCGGGGGCATCGATGGCCGAGGCGGCAAATCTGACAGGTCGACACCCGGCCAATCCGACAGGTCAACACCCGGCCAATCCGACAGGTCAACACCCGGCCAATCCGACAGGTCAACATCTGGCCAATCCGACAGATCGATGTTTGGCCAATCAGCAGGATCGATACCGGGCCACTCGGCAGGATCGATGCCAAGGAGCGCCAACATGTCTTCATACGACTCGGCGTTCAAGAGGTCATCGACCGTGATCCCGTAGGCCTCAGCGATGCATCCCAAACGATCCCGGTGGATTCCCTCGATCCGATCACGCAGGTACTGGAGATACTCATCCCGCAGCTCAGCCCGCATCGCCATGAACTCAGCGATCAGTTCGTCGAGATCCTCACCAGCGATACCGGACAAGCTCGCCTGGCAGTCCTGAAGCGCTTCATCCCAGTCAGGCTCGGCCATCGGCCATGACGCTGGCAGCTCACCGTTGAACAAGATCTCAAGACCTGAGAGCCAATACTGGCGTACTTCTTCGGGCGTCATTGTCCTGATCGCATCCAGATCCATCTCTTGCAACCACTGCTGGAACCCTTCGTGGTTGAGGCGGGGGAGCTCGTCGTCCAGCCCGGCAAACCCGTAGCCGTTCAGGCATGCCGCCACATGGCTATGGTGACGGGACCGCAGCGCTTCGATGCGAGCTTCAAGGGCATCGAGTCGTGATGGCTCGCTGCTATCGCCCAGCGTGTCATCGTCATCAACCGGTTCTGGGTCATCAACCGGTTCTGGATCGTCATCGTCAGCATCAGCTGGTACTGCACCAACCTGATCGATCGGAGTCGTCGGGCTCGATGCCGCCACTCCTGCCACCGTGCCATCAGGCACCGACATGGCGACCGTGGTGTCGTCGCCCGATCGACTCTGGTTGACGATGACCAGACCACCGATCGCCAACACCGCGGCTGCTGCCACGCTCCACCAGACCATCGGGCGTCGCCCGGTGGGGGTTTTGGTCACCGCCATCGTGTAGAGACCGATAGGGGCCTCATCCACGCCAGCGTCGTCGAACATCTCGTCGAACGCCGCCCGTACGGGCGAAGAAATATCGTGGTTGCGCTCTTCAGTCATGTCAGCTCCGATCGAATTCGTTGTTGGGCGCGGTGCATATGACGACGGACCGTTCCATGGGCGATCCCCAAATGCTCAGCGATCTCTCGCTCGCTGAGCCCTTCCCAATAGGCCAAGAAGACGATCGCTCGTTGGCGTTCGGTCAAGCTTGACACCACCGCTCGAACGTGGGACCACTCGCTGGGCTGACCAAGATCATCTACCGGCCGATCCTCGGCCTGGATCTCAGCACGTGCCCGACGCTGTCGCCGTCGCGCCTCGGTCCGAACCTGGTTGAGAGCCGCTCGGCGGAGATACCACCGCGGCGATGTCACCTGGCCCGACAAGATGCGATCGGCACAGCGAAGGAAGGTCTCCACTGCGATGTCGTCACCATGGGCAACACCGGCCACCGCCACGCAGAAACGTCGGAGATCGAGGTGGTGTTCCCGCCACAGGGCTTCTCGTCGGTCGAGAGCTGGGGTTGGGCTTGAGCCGCGACGAGGGCCAAATCTCGATCCACGATCCAGATCCGTGTTCTCGTCCGGATGAACCGAACTCGCTCTGAGCCACTGCCGTTGGGCGGTCACGCCACCTCCTTGGTCATACAGCATGTCATGCACCATCACCCCAAAGACTTCACTCAGACCCCCAGCGCGTGACACGATTCCCAAGATTTCTGTTGCTGACGACATCGATCGCCCCGATCCCCGGTGAGAGCGCTAGACAAGAGTGAGTTCGTTCACTTCTCTCCGCCCACCTATGGACCTGCTCTCCCATCTCCCCACCTCCCCCGATGAAGGGGCCCTCCTTGACGGGTTTGGCGACGCGGTCGCCGAACGAGGCCTCGAGATGTATCCAGCCCAAGAAGAAGCGATCATCGAGCTGATCGCCGGCAGCAATGTGATCCTCAACACCCCTACCGGGTCCGGCAAGTCATTGGTTGCCGAAGCGGCCCACTTCATCGCCCTAGCCCGCAACCAGCGAAGCATCTATACCGCCCCGATCAAGGCCTTGGTCTCCGAAAAGTTCTTTGCCCTGTGTCGGGCCTTCGGTTCCGATCTGGTCGGCATGATCACCGGTGATGGGAGCGTCAACCCCGATGCCCCGATCATCTGCTGCACTGCCGAGATCCTTGCCTATATGGCTCTCCAAGCCGGCGACGAGGCCGAAGCCGATCTGGTGATCATGGATGAATTCCACTTCTATGCCGATCCCCAGCGAGGATGGGCCTGGCAGGTACCGATCTTGGAGCTCGCCCACACCCAATTCGTGCTGATGTCGGCCACCCTGGGCGATACCTCGTTTTTCCGCGACGAACTCACCAACCGGACCGGGCGAGAAACTGCCCTGGTTCGATCAGCCCAGCGGCCGGTTCCCCTCGACTTTGAGTACCGCCGAACCACCCTGCATACCTCGCTGACCGATCTGCTCGAACGTGATCTGGCCCCGGTCTATGTGGTCCACTTCACCCAACGGGCCGCCGCCGAGGCTGCCCAGGCCTATCTCAGTCTCAATCCCTTAACCAAGGACGAGAAACGCCAGGCTGCCGACTTGATCGGTGATTTCCGATTTGATTCGCCCTTCGGGCGCACCTTCCGCCGTTTCCTGGTCTCCGGTGTCGGCATCCATCACGCTGGGCTCCTACCCAAGTATCGCCTCTTGGTTGAAAAGTTGGCCCAGGCTGGATTGCTCAAGATCATCTGTGGCACCGACACCTTGGGGGTGGGCATCAATGTGCCGATCCGCTCGGTGCTCTTCACCCAGCTCTGCAAATATGACGGGTCAACCACCCGCATCTTGAGGGTGCGCGAATTCCACCAGATCGCTGGACGGGCCGGACGACGCGGCTTTGATGATCAGGGCACCGTATGGGTCCAGGCCCCAGCCCATGTGGTCGACAATGAGCGAGCCCAAGCCAAGGCCGCGGCCAAGGGACGCTCCAAGATCGTGCGCTCCAAACCGCCCGAGCGGGGGTATGCGCACTGGGATGAAAACACCTTCAACCGTCTGGTCACCGGCGATCCCGAACCCTTGACCTCGAGTTTTGATGTCAATCACCAGATGATCATGAGCGTGCTCAACCGTCCCGGCGACGGCTGCGCCGCGGTCAAACAGCTCCTCACCGACAACCACGAACCTCGCAAACGTCGACGCGCCCATATTCGTCGGGCGATTTCGATCTATCGATCACTGGTGACCGCCAACCTCCTGGAGTTTCCCGATCCTCCCGACGACCTCGGCCGTCGAGTGAGGGTGAACTTCGATCTCCACGACGATCTGGCCCTCCATCAGCCCCTCTCGTTGTGGGCACTTAACACGATCGCCAGCCTCACCGACCATCCCGAACTCGATGATGACCTCACCCACGCTCTGGCGGTGGTCACCGTGGTCGAATCGGTGCAAGAGAACCCCGCGGTGGTGATCGCTGCCCAGCTTCGTCGAGCCAAAGATGCCCTGATGGCCGAGATGAAAGCCGCCGGTGTCGAATATGAGGAGCGGATGGAGCGCCTCGCCACGGTCGAACCACCCCGACCGATGAAGGACTGGCTGTATGACAACTTCAACACCTTCCGGGTGAGTCACCCCTGGGTTGGCGGCGACACGATCAAGCCCAAGTCGGTGGTGCGCGACCTCTTTGAACGGGCGATGACCTTCGGCGAATATGTCAGCCACTACGGGTTGAAACAGTCCGAAGGCGTGGTCTTGCGCTATCTCTCTGACGTGTATCGGGCCCTGGTGCACAATGTGCCATCGGGGATCGACAATCCCGAACTCGACGAGATCATCCATTGGCTAGGCACCATGATCCGTACCGTCGACTCCAGCTTGATCGATGAATGGGAACGCCTCCAGCATCCCGATGATCCGGCTGGCGAAGCTGAACACCCCACCACCGACGAACCTGACAGCCCTCGCTCGATCGTTGACGATGAACGGGCCTTTGCCCGCATGGTCCGCAATGCTGCCTTTCGCTGGATCGAAGAACTGGCCCGGGGTGGCGATCTCGTCGACCTCACCGGCTATTGGGACGAGTACGACGAGATCATGACCGATGGCGATGCTCGCCATATCAGCCGGTTCTCCTTCGATCGAGCCAGCGGACGGGTCGAGCAGGTCATCCACGATCCCGACGGTGACGATGCCTGGCGCCTGATCGGCCAGGTTGATCTCGATGCCAGCCGAGCTGAGGATCGATTGGTGATCAACCTCGATGGTGTGACCGAAGGGCCAGCTCTCGACCTCTGAGCCACGTGTGAAACTCACTGAAGCGGCGCCACACTAGGCGGATCATGGACGTGATGACCATCATCTTTTTTGTGGTTGGGGTGGCTGCCCTCGTCCTCGGTGCCGAATCGCTGGTGAGGGGAGCCTCCCGTCTGGCGACCCGCACCGGCTTGTCCCCGATCGTGGTCGGCTTAACCGTGGTGGCCTTTGGCACCAGTGCCCCAGAACTGGCGGTCAGCGTGGGCGCGGCGTGGCGTGATGAAGCCGACCTGGCGATCGGCAATGTGGTCGGCTCCAATATTGCCAATGTGCTCCTGGTGCTCGGCATCTCGGCCATCGTCGGCGGCCGCTTGATGGTCGATCGACGCATCGTCCGCACCGATGTGCCGATCATGTTGGGCGTCTCGTTCTTGCTCTTGATGTTCGGACTCGACCACAACCTCAACCGGATCGAGGGGATCATCTTTGTGATCTTGTTGATCGCCTATCTCTGGCGGACGGTCACCGTCACCCGGAAAAACGGTGAACTCAACGGCGAGATCGCTGAGGTTGTTGAAGAACTCGATGCCGACCATCTGGCGTCGAGTTCACTGCCCAAAGAGATCGGCTATGTCTTGGCTGGTCTCGTGCTCTTGGTCGTTGGCTCCTCATCCTTGGTGGAGGCGGCCACCGATATCGCCCTAGCGCTGGGCGTCAGCGAACTGGTGATCGGGTTGACCGTCGTGGCGATCGGCACATCGCTCCCCGAAGTCGCCACCTCGGTGGTGGCGGCAGCACGCGGCGAACGCGAACTGGCGATCGGTAACGCGGTGGGATCCAACCTGTTCAATATCCTCGCCGTACTGGGGATCACCGCCACGATCTCGCCGTCGGCGCTGCCGATCCCCGACAGCGCGGTCTCGTTGGACATCCCGATCATGCTGGCGGTGGCCTTTGCCTGTTTGCCGATCTTTGCCAACGGGTTCAACCTCAAACGGTGGGAAGGGATCGTCTTCCTCGGCTTCTATGTCAGCTATCTGGCCTGGCTGGTCCTCGATGCCAGCAACCACGATGCCCGCGACAGCTACGCGGTGGCCATGTTGGGCTTTGTCGTTCCCCTCGTGGTCCTCACCATGGCGGTCTTGGCGGTGTGGGAGCGACGACGGCCACGGGCCTAGCCCCTGAGCTCAAGCCGCCTTGAGACGACGCAGGATCGGATCAGACCACCTCAAGAGCCGATCCGAAATCGACAGGGTTCGCCCAGCTGCGCCGGGGGTGTCGGCATCGACCAGATTGCCCAACACCTGGAGGGTGATCTTGGCAGCAGCATCGGTACCGATCGCCACCCTCAGCCCCATCCTCATCACGTGGGGGTGGCCGATCAGGAAGGCGAATCGACGACCGGTTTGGAGGAAGGAATCGAATCGATCCCCAATGATCTGGTCGTAGCGCTCAGGAGCGGTCGCCGGGTTGGCCAAAAACTGATCGGCAGCGACCATCCCCGATTCGAGGGCGTAATCGATGCCTTCGCCATTCATCGGATTGACCAATCCCGCGGCATCGCCGATCGCCACCCAGCCGGGCCCATGGCGACGTTGGACCCCCATCGGGAGTCGCCACGCCCGCGGCTTGACCAGGTTGGGTCCGATATCCCACGACTGGGCGACGATCTCTCGATACTGGTCGACCAGACGGTTGAGATTGAGGTCGCTAAATCCCTTCATCGTCGACAGGGCACCAACCCCAAGATTGACCGTTCCATCGCCGCACGGAAACATCCAGCCATACCCCGGAATCCAGGTGCCATTGTCGTCTTGGATGGTCATACAGGCTTCGATATGGCGAGAATCGTGACGGGGGCTCTCCACATAGGTTCTGATCGCTAGCCCATAGGGTTCACGAGGATCGCGTTCGGCACCGAGCAGGCGAGCGACCACGCCGGGAGCACCAGCGGCGGCCACCACCAGATCGGCATCGATCCGATCGTTTCCAGCCCGAATCCCAACCGCTCGACCATCATCGTCAAGAACCGGTTCACCCACGGTTTCGAATCGCACCTCGGCTCCCGCCTCAGCAGCAGCATCGATCAGGGCGGCATCAAGGCGACGGCGGGGCCACACCGCCCCATAGTCGGGGAACCGATCAACCGTGGCCCACGACAGTTCTCGTTCGGTGGTGCCGACGATCATCCGCAAGCCTTCGGTGCGATGAGCACCATCGAGGGAAATGCCGAGTTCGTCGAGTGCAGCGACTGCCCGAGGAGTCAGCCCATCGCCACACACCTTGTCACGGCCGTGGGCCCCCTTCTCAACCAGGATGACTCGAGCGCCAGCGCGAGCGGCTCGAATCGCCGTGGCAGCACCACCGGGGCCTCCACCGATGATGGCGATATCGGCGTGCTCAGCCATCGGTGCCTGCCTGGTAACGCTCGTGGTGGCGGATCACTTCAGCCACGACGAAGCGCAAGAACTTCTCAGAGAACTCTGGATCGAGCCCCGACTCGACCGACAGTTCTTTCAACCGGGCGATCTGACGCTCTTCACGCTCGGGATCCGACGGTGGCAAACCAACCTCAGCCTTGTATCGGCCAACCGCCTGGGTGACCTTGAATCGTTCAGCAAGCAGCGACACCAACGCGGCGTCAATATTGTCGATGCTGGCGCGATAGCGCGTGAGTTGGTCGTCGGCCATGACCTCTTGACGATACTGGCTGAGATGACCACCCGTTCATCTCGCCTACCGCTCTCAGACATGCCACACTGAGACCATGACGAGTTTGCGTGAGAAATGGGCCGCCGGTTCGGACACCTTGGGACTGTGGTTGACACTTCCTAGTTCCCTGAGTGCCGAGATTGCTGCCCGCGAATCGGTCGACTATGTGTGTGTTGATACTCAACACGGCGCGATCGGTTACGAAGACTCGATACGGATGATCCAGGCGATCGCCCTCGCCGGGGCCACCCCGGTGGCTCGAGTTGCACTCAACGATCCTGGCCTCATCGGCAAGTCGCTCGATATCGGTGCCCACGCGGTCATCGTGCCCATGATCGAGACCCCCGACGATGCTGCTGAAGTGGTCGCCGCAGTGCGCTACCCGCCCCACGGCAAGCGCAGCTATGGGCCGATCATGTCGGGGATTCGCCGCTACGACTATGTGTCGTGGGCCCGTGACCACACCGCGGTGATCGCCATGATCGAGACCGCCGAAGCCCTGGACAATATCGATGACATCTTGTCGGTCAAGGGGATCGACGCGATCTATGTTGGCCCGGCTGACCTCTCGCTGGCGTTGGGCTTGAAACCCCAAAACAATGATGGTGAGCCCGAGTTTGACGAAGCGATCAACAAGATCCTGCGGGCATGCCGCCGGCGCCATGTGGTGGCTGGCATCCACGCGTCAGGAGCCTTGGTACGCCGCCGCCGTGAGCAAGGGTTCCAGATGATCACCGTGGCCAACGACCTCCAGTCGATGCGCAAGGGCATCAGCGAAGAGCTGGCTATCGCCCGAGGTGAGAAGGAGGGCGAAGCCCGCCCCGAATACTGAGGACGTGCTGATCGCCTAGTTCCGGCCGCACACGATGCGGTCGTGACCGGCGAGATCGGGCATGATCTCCACCTGGTGAAGGCCCGCTGCCCGCATCCGCTCAGCGGTGCCCTCACCCTGGTCGGCCCCGATTTCGACGATCAGCCATCCACCACCACTCAACCGGCGTGGCGCCCCCTCGATGATCACGTCGAGATGGTCGTACCCCGATGGCCCACCAAACAGGGCTACCGCTGGTTCCCAGTCGCGCACCGAGTCATCCAGATCGGGTGATGCATCGGCCACATAGGGCGGGTTTGACACGATCACATCACAGACCAGATCGTCAGGCAGGGCGTCATACCACGAACCCTGCCCCACCCGGACATTGGTTCCTGCTCGCCCGATGCCGGAAATATTGGCTTGGGCAACCGCCAGGGCATCAGGGTCGGCATCGGTGATCCACACCGTGGTGCCCTCCAAGGGCAGCTCGAACGCCATCGACAATCCGATCGCTCCCGAACCGGTACCCAGATCGGCCACCACTCGTGGTGCAGGCATCCCTGCTGCTTTCTCGATCGCCAGACCGGCGACCCATTCGGTTTCCGGCCGAGGAATCAAGACCCGCCGATCAAGAGCCAGGTCGAGATGGCGGAATCCCCACCGCCCCAACACATAGGCCAGAGGTTCGCCCTGTCGCCATCGGGCGAGCAGGGCATCGAGGTGGGCCACCATTGCGTCGGTGACCGGTTCAGCGAGCGCGACATCAAACTCATCGCCGTCTCGACCCACCGCGACCTCACACATCCAGCGAGCTTGGGCACGCGAGCTCATCACGTCAGCGGTCTGACGCCACAGCTCACCGATGGTGGTCAGCGACTCATCCATCGAATTCGGCGAGCTGGCGAGTGCGCTCGTCGGTCAACAAGGCATCGACGACCAGATCGAGATCGCCGCCAAGCACATCGCCGAGGCGATAGATCGTGTGGCCGATCCGATGATCGGTCACCCGATTCTCTTTGAAGTTGTAGGTGCGGATCTTTTCGCTACGGCCACCGCCACCCACCTGCGACCGACGTTCAGCAGCATGTTCAGCATCGCGTTCCCGCTCAGCGAGGTCATAGAGGCGAGCCCGAAGCACCTGCATGGCCCGATTCCGGTTTTGGAGCTGGCTGCGCTCATCCTGCATGGCGACCACCACTCCGGTGGGCAGATGGGTGATCCGCACCGCCGAGTCGGTGGTGTTGACGTGCTGGCCACCAGCACCAGAGGCCCGATACACATCGATCTGGAGATCGTTGGGATCGATCTCGATCTCCACATCATCGACCTCAGCCAAGACCGCCACCGTGGCCGACGAGGTATGGACCCGTCCCTGAGATTCGGTGACCGGCACCCGCTGGACCCGATGGGGCCCACCCTCAAACTTGAGGCGCTGCCAGGCGTCCTTACCGCGAATGACCATGGTGACCTGATTGATCCCGCCGCGCTCGCTCGGATCGACCGAGAGCGGCTCAACCTTCCACCGCTTGGCAGCGGCATAGGCCTGATACATGGCATACAGGTCGCCAGCGAAGAGGTTGGCTTCCTCTCCCCCTTCAGCTCCCCGAATCTCGATGATGACCGCTCGGCCAGCATGGGGATCACGAGGTAGCAGGAGTTCACGCAATTCATCGTTGAGGCGCTCAAGATCGCCGCGAGCATCGGCGATCTCCTCGGTCAGCATGTCGCGTTCATCACCATCGGCCATCGACAAGAGCTCATCAGCAGCAGCGATATCAGCTTCACGCTCTTGGTACGCCAGATAGGTCTTGACGATTGGGGTGAGTTCGCTATAGCGCTGAGACACCACCCTCAGCTGGTCGGGATCAGCCAAGGTCTCAGGATCAGCCAGCCGAGCCTCAATCTCGCGGTATTCGGCCGCCACCGCGGCCAATCGAGTAGCAATTCCAGACTCAAGCATGGCGACGCGAGACTATCGCCTCGACCCTCATCAGTGATGATGAATAAAACCTGAGTTGCTATCACTCAGGTTTCCTATACACTTATGCATGTTCGATCGATCATTACCCCACTCAGATCTTGGAGGATTCCCATGACTGTCCACACCACCAGCTTTGACCGGGCCTTCGATCAGATCGCCCGTTCGTTTATCGATTCCCGCGCCACCGCACCGCTCGTCAAGGGCGCCTGGCGTGACGACACCTATGTGATCACTGTCGACCTGCCCGGTGTGCCGGCCAGCGATGTCACCGTTGACGTCACCGGCACCGTGCTCAGCCTGGGTGCCCGCATCGACGGTCGTGACTGGAGCCGCAGCATCCGTCTTGGCAGCCAGCTCGACCCCGAGTCGGTGGCCGCTCACCATCTCGATGGACGTCTCACCGTGCGTATCAGCGCCTACGCCGCACCAACCGCCCGTTCGATCACCGTGTCCACCGAGGCCCCAGCGATCGAGAACACCGAGGTTGAACTCGATGCCATCGATGACGTGATCGAGGCCTAATCGACCTCGATCACCCGAGCGGGTTCGATGAGAAGCTCGTTCATCTCGTCGATCACCCCAACATGATCTCGGGGTGACATCACGATCATCAGTCCATCACCGACGTCCGGCAACCCCAGCCGGGCGTCGGCCGCGTAAGGGACCACTTCAAGGTCCACCCCAGCGGTGCAGACCACCACTCCCCCAGGCTCAGCAATCGCCACACACGGGGTGGCATCACGCAGGTTGGGGCGCACCACCGGTGGCTCGGTCGCCACCACCCGTTCAGCAGCGATCAGCTCCGGCGACTCAATCAGTCGCCACCGGATCAAGCGCTCAGCAGCGATCTGGTTGAGGGGATGGGGCGGAGCACCAACCTGGCGATGCTCGGCCACCGTGGTGACCACCCGAGCGAGCGATTCCACCGTGGGCACATCGCCGTGGATCATCTGGAAGGCCTCGCGGTCATGGGCCCCAACACCAACGTCGAGCCGGGTGACGCCGGTGACCGGATCGTCGACCACCCGACACACCTCAAGACCGCGAACCTCACCGACCACCACCCCGTGTTCGATCACCGGATCAGCTCCAGCCTCGGCGATCATGCCCTGAAACTCGAGATGATGATCGGCAACTTGAGCCGGAGTCGTGATCACCTCTGGTTCAGCACGAACCAGGTCACGATCCTTGGCGGTCCACACCTCGATCGGCACCCGAAATGCCCCCGCTCGACGGGCCACGATGCCGGTCTCACGCTCCGCAATCACCGACAACCGATCAGCCCCCGATCGCAACCACCACGCCACAGCAGCACCCAGACGATGGCCGGGGCGCTCATCGAGGAACACCCAAGCGGTGCGATCATGGATCAGGGCTGCTCCCGGCGCAAAGTCGACCGGCTCGGGCACTTCACCTCCAACCCGGTCGCGCACCAGCGCCCTCAATCGAAGACCGACCAGATCGGGGCGTTGGGTGTTGCGAGGTGTCATCACCGCTGACGGTAGCGTCGCCCGGACGCGGCAGCGACCGCCCACCGGGCGGTCGCAGTGCTCAAGAGAGCGAGAGTGAAACGAGACTTACTTTTTGCGGCGGCCGTAACGCTTGTTGAAGCGCTCGACGCGACCACCAGAGTCGACCAGCTTTTGCTTGCCGGTATAGAACGGGTGGCACTCGTTGCACAGTTCGATGTGCTGCTCGCCAGGCTTGGTCGAACGGGTGGTGAAGGTGTTACCACACGAGCACTTGACCGTGACCTCGGCGTAATTGGGATGGATGTCGGTCTTCATACCTACAGACTCCTGCGAATTCGGACGGTGAAGCCTACCGTGATGCCGACGGGTCGCGTCGGCCCGGCCAGCTACATACCAGGTTGACGGGCGATCTCGGTGAGGAACTCATCATTGGTGCGGAAGGTCTTGAGCCGGTCGACCAAGAGTTCAAGACCGGGAGCAGCATTGCCATCGGCAGCCAATCCGGACAAGACTCGGCGCAGCTTCCACACCAGCTGGAGTTGCTTGCGATCAAAGAGCAGTTCTTCGTGGCGGGTGGACGAAGCATCCACATTGATCGCCGGATAGATGCGACGCTCAGCCAGCTTGCGATCCAAGCGCAGCTCCATATTGCCAGTGCCCTTGAACTCTTCAAAGACCGCCTCATCCATACGGCTATTGGTTTCAACCAGCGCGGTGGCCAGGATCGTCAGCGAGCCGCCCTCCTCGGTATTGCGAGCTGCACCAAAGAACCGCTTGGGCGGATAGAGCGCACCGGCATCGATACCGCCGGACAAGATGCGACCGCTCGCCGGTGCCGCCAGGTTGTAGGCCCGGCTCAGGCGGGTGATCCCGTCGAGGATGATGACCACATCTTCGCCGTATTCGACCATCCGCTTGGCCTTGGCAATCGCCATCTCGGCGATCTGGGTGTGTTGATCGCTGGGCTTATCAAAGGTTGAGGCGATCACCTCACCGCGCACGGTGCGCCGGAACTCGGTGACCTCTTCAGGACGCTCATCGATCAGGAGCACAATCGTCTTGCACTCGGGATTGTTCTTCTCGATCGACGACACGATCGTCTTCATCACCGTGGTCTTGCCGGCCTTGGGCGGCGACACGATCAAGCCACGCTGACCCTTGCCGATCGGGGACACCAAGTCGATGATCCGAGCGGTCATATTGGTCGGATCGCCGGGATCGGACAGACGCAGTTTCTCGTCGGGGAAGAGGGCGGTCAGGTCTTCGAACCGGGGCCGCTTCTTGGAATGCTCCGGCGGACGGCCATTGATCGAACGGATCTCCAACAGGGCTGGGTTCTTCTCATTGCGACCAGCGGGGCGAGACATGCCCACCACATGGTCACCCTTGCGCAGCCCGAACTGGCGGGACAGACGCACCGGCACATAGGAATCGCTCTTGCTGGCCAAATAATTCTTGACCCGCAAGAACCCGTAGCCCTCATCGCGCATGTCGAGATACCCCTCGACCTCAACCGGTTCGTTGCTGACCGGCTGATTGTCGTTGTCGAGCAGCTCCTGGTCTTCACCCTGAGGCCCATCAGCGTTGCGGGGACGACGCCGGCGACGACGTCGCTTGCTGCGACTCTCCCCCTGGCGCTGATTCTGCTGGTTGTTCTGACGCTGACGATCGGAACGCTGGTCATTCGACCGGCCACCACCGTCGGACTTCATGTCGCCATCGGACTTCTTGTCGCCCTCAGACTTCTTCTGATCCTCCAACTTCTTCTGGCCATCACCACGACGGCCACCGTCCGGTGTGGGCTCATCGCCCTTGGCCGCCTTCTGGTGATCACCCTGGGCAGCGCGCTGAGGCGACCGAGCAGGGTTACCACCCTGGTCGGCCTTGGCTGGAGCATCATCTCCTTCAGCCTCCAACGCGAGTTCCCACTCGGCCTTGGGCTCTTCGGCTGGCGGTGGCGGGGTGGGACGCTTCGGTGCTGGGGTCGTGCCAGCTCCAGTCGATGCCAAAATCTCGGCGATGATCTCGCCTTTCTTCTTGCGAGCGTTGACCTTGAGGCCAAGCGCTTCAGCGATCTGGATGAGCTGAGCCTTGGGCTTGGCTTCCAGCGCGGTTTGTTCGAGGGCCTGTGCAGTCACCGGCTATCTCCCTGATAACGATGGGGTCGTTCAACAGCACCGCCAGGTCGCACGGACACGACGCAAGGCACACTGCCGAAGCATTGACACACGACAACCAGTCACGAATGCTGGAGTCCGACGTCGCAATCAACGTCTGGAATGTGTGGATCGGGAGAGATCCCGACCTCATGTACTGTAGCGACTCAGCCTCCTGAGCTGCAACACCGCCCGATGGCGATCGGTCAGACCCGAGAGATCGACCTCACAAACGACCTCACCGTCGACAGATCATTGGCCACCGGCGTGATCCGCTCCGGACGCTCAAACAGGTCGGCCAGATGGTCAGGCAGATCCGGTCGACGACCGGTCGCCTGAGTGACCGCGTCGGGAAACTTGGCTGGATGGGCGGTTGCCAACGACACCACCGGGCCAGCACCGAGACGGCGGGCCGCCGCGGTAGCGGTGGCGGTATGGGGATCGATCAGCTTGGCGGTATCTCGATAGATCTTCCCGATCTCGGCCAGGGTGTGATCATCGTCCACGCTCGCCGCCCGGAACATGGCTCCCATCACCTCGGTTCGGCGAGCATCGTCGATCTCCAGCCGACCGGTGGAGCGGAACGCCTGAAGCTGGGCAGCGGTCGTCTCACCGTGTCGGCCGTTCATCTCGAACAGGAGCCGTTCAAAATTCGATGACACCTGGATGTCCATGCTCGGGCTCAAGGTCGGCACCACCGGGCGGGTCGACATATCACCCTCAGTGATGAAGCGGGTCAAGATGTCGTTCGAATTGGAGGCCACGATGAAGTCACCGATCGGCGCCCCCATCTGATGGGCGATCCAACCGGCCAACACATTGCCGAAATTGCCGGTGGGGACACACATCGTTGGCGAGTTATCCAACGCCGACGAGGCCGTCACGTAGTAGACGATCTGGGCCATCACCCGAGCCCAGTTGATCGAGTTCACCGCCGCCAGTTGGACGTCATCCCGAAAAGCCTCGTCAGCAAACATCGCCTTGACCAGGTCTTGGCAATCATCAAAGGTGCCATCGACAGCCAGGGTGTGAACATGAGGGCTCTCAACGGTGGTCATCTGCTTGCGCTGAACATCGCTGGTACGGCCCTGGGGATAAAGGATCACGATGTCGACCCGATCGCAGGCTTTGACCCCATCGATCGCTGCCGAACCGGTATCGCCGCTGGTAGCCCCCACGATGGTCAAGCGTTGAGACCGTTGGGCGAGCACATGATCAAACAGCCGACCCAAGAGCTGGAGGGCGACATCCTTGAACGCCAGGGTTGGACCGTGGAAGAGTTCGAGCAGCCAGTGATCATCGCCGATCGGAACTAGGGGCACGGTGTCGGGATGACGGAAGGTGCCATAGGCGTCGCGACACAGGCCAACCAGGGTCGCCTGATCGATCTCACCGTCCACATAGGGAGCGATCACCGACGCGGCGATGTCGGCATAACCGGCGCTGAGATCGATGCTCGGCACTTCAGGCCAGCGGTCGGGCACATAGAGCCCACCGTCGGGGGCCATCCCGGCCAACATGGCATCGGCAAAGCCCAGTTCGCGAGCTCCACCGCGAGTGGAGACATATCTCACCGGTCGCCTCCGATCACGAACCGACCACTCGGAGTAGACCACCAACCCGCTTGACCACATCGAGGTCGCGCAACTGACGCACGGTGGCCTGCATATCGGCTTCCCGAGCAAGGTGGGTGATAAAGACCAGGCGGGCATCAGCTCCGATGCCTTCCTGCTCAGCGGCTCGAATACTCACCGTATTGTCAGCAAACACCCCGGTCACTGAGTGCAGAACACCTGGCTGGTCGACCACATCAAGACTCAAGAGGTATTCAGCGCTGGTCTCATCGATCGGCCGGGTGGGCACCTTGGCAAACGCCCCGATCTTGCCGTGGGTTTCCGAGGCCAGATTGACCGCGGCATCGATCACATCACCGAACACCGCCGACGCGGTGGGTGCACCACCGGCGCCTCGACCGTAAAACATGAGCGAACCGACTGCATCGCCTTCGACAAAGACCGCGTTATAGCTCTCACGCACGCTGGCCAAGGGATGATGAACCGGGACCATGGCTGGATGGACCCGCACGGCGATCTCTCCACTGGTGTGATCGCGATCGATGATGCCGAGCAATTTGACCAGATAGCCAAACCGTCGGGCGATGGCGATATCGCTGGCAGTAATCTGGCTGATGCCTTCGTGATAGACATCGCCGGCAACCACCCGAGCTCCAAAGGCGATCGACGCGATGATCGCCGCCTTGGCTGCAGCATCGTGACCTTCCACATCGGCGGTGGGATCACGTTCGGCAAAGCCCAGCTCTTGGGCTTCGGCGAGCGCTTCGCCATAGTCAGCGCCCTCTTCGGTCATCTTGGTCAAGATGAAATTGGTGGTTCCGTTCAAGATGCCCATCACCCGGGTCAAGGGTTCACCACGCAAGCTCTCACGCAGGGGCCGCATCAGGGGGATACCCCCGGCAACCGCAGCTTCGAAGAGCAGATCGACCCCATGTTCATCAGCGGTGGCGAAGAGTTCACCACCCACATTGGCCAAGAGTTCCTTATTGCCGGTGACGACCGGCTTGCCCTGAACCAGAGCGGTCTGGATCAGATCACGGGCCGGTTCGATGCCCCCGATCACCTCGACGACCAGATCGATCGTGGGGTCGTTGACGATGTCATAGGCATCGCGAGTCAGCACTCCAGGAGCAAACTCAAGACCTCGGTCACGCGACATATTGCGAACAGCGATCCGGGCAATCTCCAATCGGAGCCCGGTGCGCCCTTCGATCACATCGGCTTGAGCGTCGACCAATTGGACGAGGGCACTGCCGACATTGCCGCAGCCCAATAGGCCGATCCGTATGGTGCGAGGCGTCTTGGTCACACAGCGCAGGCTATGACATCAGAGCCGAGAATCCGCAACAGCATCGTGTTGGCCATCGACTGCTCAGGTCGACGGTCGAACGATGTCGTAATACTCATCCACGGTCTCGATCAGGCGATTGAACCGCTTCCGGTCGAGGGCCGCACCCTCACGCCGAGCTGAGTCGGGATCGAAATCGAGCATCCGCCAGATGCGGGCATAGCTCGTTCGTCGCTTGGGGTCCCAGGCCCCAGTGCCCAAATTGAGCTGGGCTTCTCGATCATGGCGCTTGGTGGTCAGTGGGATACCCACCAGGTCATCACCCCGCCGGCCGATCACCACCACCGGTCGATCCTTGCCTTGGGTGGGATCCTCTTGGAACGGCACCCAGGTCCACACCACCTCACCGGGATCCGGATCGCCATCCCGATGGGGCGAATACTCGATCACCACCCGGGATTCGGATGGCTTCGAACCCGGTCGAGCCCGACCGGCGATCTGGCTGCCAGCCTTGACGAGGGTCTTGAACACCCCGACCACACCCCGCTTCACGACATCAGCACGGGAACGGTTGTCGGAATTTCGGCGTTTGGACGATGAACGGCGAGCCATGACCTGATCGTAGGCCCCGGTGATGGCCGCTTAGCCCATATCGGTTGCGGTGAGATCGTCGTAGGTTTCGCGACGGATCACCAGACGGGCCTCACCATCGGCCACAAACACCACCGGGGGTCGGGTGATCGCGTTGTAATTCGATCCCATCGAACGGCCATAGGCCCCGGTCACCGGGGTGGCAACCAGGTCAGCGACCGTTGTATCAGCCGGCAACCACGCGTCGTGAACCAGGACATCACCCGATTCGCAATGCTTGCCAACGATCCGACCGGAGCGAGTGCGATCAGCGTGCGGAGCACGCGGCAAGAAGGCCTCATAGCCCGACCCGTAGAGCACAGGACGAGGGTTATCGCTCATCCCACCGTCAACAGCGAAATAGGTGCGGATGCCGGGGATGTTCTTGATCGTGCCCAAGGTGTAGACGGTGATCGCCGCCCCAGCGACGATGGCCCGACCGGGCTCCACCCCGATCTTGGCCGACAACCCCAACCCCTGAGCCTGATCGCTCACCATCTGACCCCACTCGGTGATCGTGGCAGCATGTTCGCCGGCCACATAGGCCACACCCAGGCCGCCTCCGATCACCAATTCGGCCACCGACCAACGATCGACCACCGGAGCCATCACCTCCAGCGCGCGCCCAAAGCTCGATGCATCAAACACGTTCGAGCCGATATGACAATGCACACCGATCAGGTTGAGGGTGTCACGAGCCCGCTCGATCGCTCGATCGGCATCACCGTTAGCCAGGTTGAACCCAAACTTGGAGTCATCTTGGCCGGTGGTCACATAGTCATGGGTGTGGGCCGCCACCCCTGGGGTGACCCGAATCAGGACCTCGGGCATCGACGACGATGATGAGAACGCGTCCAACCGGTCAAGCTCATCGAAGGAATCGACGATGATCCGACCAATCCCAGCCTCGATCGCCTGAGCGAGCTCTGTTGAGCTCTTGTTGTTGCCGTGAAACACACACGCCGAAGCCGGCACTCCAGCCGACAACACCGTGTACAGCTCTCCCCCGGTGGCCACATCGAGACCCATACCTTCCTCGTACACCAGGCGAGCCATCGCCCGAGACAAGAAGGCTTTGGAGGCATACACCGCTCGGCCGGGACCAAAGGCTGCGACCACCTCACGACAGCGGGCTCTCAGGTGGGCTTCGTCATAGACGAATAGCGGGGTCCCGAACTCGGCGACCAGGTCGGACACCGAACAGCCCCCGATCGTCAACCAGCCATCATCACCAACCGCGGCGGTGTCGGGCAAGAGGCGGAACGGGAGCGCGCTCATCGCTACATCTCAGCTGGAGCGGTGATCCCCAACAAGCCCAGGCCGTGGCGGAGGATGCGAGCGGTCGCGGCACAGATCGCTAGCCGGCTGGCCCGGATGTCATCGCTGGATTTGAGCACTGGGCAGTGCTCATAGAACGCTGTGTAGTCCTGGGACACCTCATAGAGATAGGTGCACAATTTGTGGGGCGAATAGGTCTCGAGGGCATCATCGATCACCGATGGATAGGCCAAGAGCCGCTGAGCAAGCTGGCGCTCTTGGGGCTCGTGAACCGAGATCGGATAGGCCGCAGCAACCTCTTCGCTGACCTCAGCTTTGCGCAAGATCGAACAGATCCGAGCGTGGGCGTATTGCAGATAGGGGGAGGTATTGCCATCGAAGGACAGCATCCGATCCCAGTCGAAAACATAGTCCTTGATCCGGTCGGTGGACAGGTCGGCGTACTTGATCGCCCCAATCCCGATCGTGCGAGCGATCTCGGCCTGGGCATCAGGAGCGAGACCAGGATTCTTCTCAGCCACCGCTGCAGCAGCCCGTTCGATCGCTTCATCGATCAGTTCGATCAGCTTGACCGCCTCACCCGATCGGCTCCGCAACATCTTGCGATCCGGTCCGAGCACACTGCCAAAGGAGATATGGATCGCCTCGGTCGGCGGGGTCAACCACCCAGCCATCCGAGCCACCTCAAACACCATCTGGAGGTGCTGGGCCTGGGGTGCTCCCACCACATACAACATCAGGTCAGCGCCGAGGCGCTCCACCCGATCGATCACACAGGTCAGGTCGCTGGTGGCGTAATTGAATCCCCCGGTTCGAGCCTGGACGATCAAGGGCAGGGGCTCGTTGTTGCGGTTGGTGAACCCTGGTGGGAAGACCACCTTGGCCCCATCGGAATCTTCCAAGAGACCGGCAGCATCAAGCCGCTCGATCGTGGCCGGCATCGCTGACTGATACTGGGACTCCCCCATCAGGTCGTCATCGGTCAACAAGACCCCCAGCGACGAATAGATCGTATTGAAGTACTCGGCTGACATCTTGACCAGACGGTCCCAGAGCCTGATCGTGTCGGGGTCATAGCTCTGAAGGAGCACCACTCGAGCCCGAGAGCGCTCTTGGAACTCCTCGTCATCGGTGAACTTGGCATTGGCTGCCTTATAGAAGGCATCGAGATCGCTCTGTTCCAGCCCCGCCCGAGCAGCCTCTTCGCCCACATCGAGAAGATGCTCGATCAACATCCCGAAGGGGCGTCCCCAGTCGCCGATATGGTTCTCACGGATCACGGTGTGGCCCATGAACTCCATCAAGCGCACCAGGGCATCACCGATCACCGTGGAGCGCAGGTGACCGACATGCATCTCCTTGGCCACATTGGGAGCCGAATAGTCGACCACCACGGTCTGGGCGGTCTTGGCCGTGCCCACACCCACCCGATCATCGATGGCCACCTCGGCCAGCGCAGTCGAGAGGAAGTGATCGGTGAAGGTAAGGTTGATAAAGCCAGGCCCAGCGATCTCGACACTGGAACAGATCTCGTCGAGGACACCCGAGCTGACCACCTGTTCGGCGATCTGGCGGGGATTCATCCCGACCTGCTTGGCGAGGGGCAGGGCCCCATTGACCTGGGCATCAGCTCGATCGGATGGCCTCACCACCGGATCGACCGGTGCCCCAGCGATCGAGGCAAACACCGGACTGACAAGGTCGGCGACAAGGGTTAAGGGGTTAGTCACTGCCCCATTCTGCCGGGTGGACGGTAGATTCCCAGATCAAGCAATCGTTGCCCTCGTAGCTCAGGGGATAGAGCATCGGCCTCCGGAGCCGTGAGCGCAGGTTCGAATCCTGCCGAGGGCGCTCCAGGCGTACACGCTCTCCTTGCCCAGGGCGGTGACCAAGAGGTAGTAGAACACCGGACGCAGCTTGTTGCGCCGGCTCGTGCCGATCTTCTCGATGGCAGCCGCAATCGCATCATCCAAGGCCGGACCATCGTCACAGCCCAATTTGCCGATCAGGAAGTTCTTCTTGATCGTGTCCAGCTCACTGGGCTGGCTGGCGGCGACCAAGATCGCATCTTGGCGATAGAGCGATGGCCCCAACGACTTGGCGATGGCGGTCAAGAGATCTCGATCGACCTGAATCCCTTGTTCGTCCATCTGGGCGACACACCGATCGACTACGGCATCGAATTTACTCATGAGCCTCTCCTTGGGTGATAGGCGGGCAAAACAGATCAGGTATGGCACCTCGACCCATCATCAACCTTAGTCCAGTGTCCAGCTCGGTGGTGTCGGGCTGAGGCTATGGACGATCGTCCCTCGCCGACCCGACCAAAAGACTTGTTGCACAAGGGCGACTCCAGCCATAAAGTCGCTTTCATATGAGTTCACAAGGTGACCTAGCATCTTCTATTCGTGTCGAGAACCTGACCAAGCGATTTGGTGATGTCGTTGCGATTGACGATCTCTCCTTCGAGGTCAAGCCAGGAACGATCCTCGGCTTGCTCGGCCCCAACGGCGCCGGCAAAACCACCACCATCAAGGTCTTGTGCACCCTGCTGAAACCCGACAGTGGCGAAGTCGAAGTTGGAGGGTTTGATCTGGCCAGCGATCCCCAAGAGATCCGACGGATCATCTCGATGACCGGCCAGTTCGCTGCAGTTGATGAACAGCTCTCGGGCCGGGAGAACCTGATCCTGTTCGGTCGACTCCAGGGCTTGTCCAAATCCGACGCCCGATCTCGAGCTGATGAACTCCTCGACGCCTTCGGTCTCGCTGATGCGGCCACTCGACGGGTATCCACCTATTCGGGGGGGATGCGCCGCCGACTTGATATTGCGTGCAGTCTCACCGTCGAGCCCTCGATCCTCTTCCTCGATGAGCCGACCACCGGGCTTGATCCTCGCAGTCGAGCCGAGATGTGGCAGATCGTGCGCGACCTTCAATCGCGGGGAATCACCATCGTGTTGACCACCCAGTATCTCGAAGAGGCCGACCAGCTCGCCGATCACATCATCGTGATCGATGTCGGCCGCGAGATCGCTTCGGGCACCCCAGCCCAACTCAAGGACATGATCGGGGGCAAGACCTGTGTCATCGCCCTGGTCAATCCGACCAAGAGCGATCAGGCGATCGAGCTGCTGGCCGACCTTGGCGAGGTCACCCTGAGCGAGAACAAAACCGAGCTCTCGATCGCTTCCGAGTCGGCGGTGACCACCTTGACCCACGCTCTAGCGACCCTCCGGGAAGCCTCGATCGAGGTCCAAGAAGCTGCGGTTCGTCAACCGAGCCTTGATGAGGTCTTTATGGCTCTGACCGAGGACGGCAGCCGATGAGGAGCCGCCGACCTGATCGCGATATCGCGGTCCTTGCCCAACGGGCTGTCACCCTGATCGTTCGCAATCCAGCAGCGATCATGGGGTCGATCCTGTTTCCCCTGGTCTTCTTCCTCCTCTTCAACATGATCGGACGGAAGATGATGACCACCCAAGGGTTTGACTACGCCCAGGTCTTGCCCCCCACGGTGATCATCCAGGCCATGTTTTTTGCCTCGATGTCCTCGGCGATGTATATCGCCACCGACCGATTGAGCGGGATGACCGGCCGTCTCCGCTCACTGCCGATCTCGCGTGTCGCCCCCCAGGTGGCCCGCACTGTCGGGGACCTTTCCCGGGCAGCACTGTCGATCGTGATCTTGATGATCGTCGGGGTTGCCACCGGGATGAGATTCCAGGGCGGCGTGTTGACCATCCCCGCCTTCTTCTTGGTCTCACTCAGCTTTGCTGCCGTCACCTCGATGGGGATGGGACTGATCGGTACGCGCACCGCCACCGCCGAAGCGGCTGTCTCGATCGCAGCGATCCCCTATCTCCCCCTCTTGATGCTGTCCAACGGGTTTGCGCCGGCTGAGCGGTTTCCGTCCTGGCTCCAGGGATTCGTCACCCATCAGCCCATCAGCCGAACCCTCGATTTGCTCCGAGGCCTGCTCTCGGACAGCACTCCGCTGGCCACCCCCTTGTGGTGGTGGCTGGGCTGGATGGTCGGCTTGATGGCGATCTTTGTCTTCCTAGCCGGTCGAGCGATGAGGAGTTCGATATGACCACCATCCCCACCTCCAATTCGGTCTCGATCATCAGCGCTGTTCGAGCCTTCGCCCGCCGCGACATCTTGCGTACCCTCGCCTCACCCATCGCGACCATCCAGTCGGTCGTGTTCCCGGCCGCTCTCTTGATGGCCATGCTCGCAGTATTCGGCAAGTCGGTGGACCAGTTCTCGGCGGTGGCCACGGCCCGCAACATGTCCTATATCCAGCGCCTCACCCCAGCCCTGGTCATCAGCGGGGCAGCATTTGGCTCGCTTGGAGCTGCTGTCGGACTCTTCGCCGACAAGTCAAGCGGTTTCTTCGATCGGCTTCGCTTGACTCCCTTTGAGGGCAGCGACCACCAGCAAGCTCAGCGAGGCCTCTTCGCCTTGCTGTTTGGCCGGGCGATCAGCGAATACGTCCGCATCATCGCGTCGACCCTCATCCTGATCGCCATCGGTGCTGCCTTTGGGTTCCGCTTTGCTGGTGGATGGCTCGATGCCGTCTTCTTCCTGGTGCTCTCAGCCGTGTTCGGGGGATGCTTCGTCTGGGTGGGGTTTGGCTTTGCCACCCGGGCAGCAAGCGCCGAAGCGGTCGTGCCGGCGGTAAACGCCCTCTTTATCATTTTCCTCTTCCTGTCCTACGGGATGGTCCCCCTCGAAGCCTTCCCCGGCTGGGTTCAGCCAGCGGTCCGTTTCGGACCGTCCTCGCTGATGATGAGAACCCTTCAAGACCTTGCGATCGGACAGCCCTACTTGACCTCACTGCTGGGCGCTCTGGCCTGGACCGCCGGAATCACCGCCGTGTTCGGCTGGCTGTCCTATACCGGGCTGGTACGACCAGCCAAAAGGAGTGACTGACATGTCGACTGACACCAAGGATGTGACATCGGCTGCCAACCAAGACGACAGCATCACGATGATCGTTGGGATGCGAGTCTTGTTGCCCTTCGCCAAGGTCGGCAAGGTCAGCTATCTCATATCGGCCCTCCTGGCCACATTCTCGACCCTGGCCCAGCTCGGCCCCTATTGGGTGGCCTACCGGGCGGTGGTCAGCGTGGTCGATGGCAGCGCCACCCAGTCGAGCTTGCTCCGCCTGGCGGGGCTCGCGGCGATCTTTGTCATCACCGAATACCTCCTCTTCGCCATCTCCACCTGGATGTCCCACCGGGCGGCATTCACCACCCTCGAACAACTCCGCCTCAGCATTGGAGATCAGCTCGGTCACGTTCCCCTGGGGTTCATCACCCGCCGTCGATCCGGCGAGATGCAACGGACCATCAGCGACGATGTTGAACGCCTTGAGCTCTTCTTGGCCCACGCGATCCCCGACCTCTTCTCGTCCTTTGTGGCCCTGGTGTCGATCACCATCTGGCTGTTTGTGATCGACTGGCGAATGGCGCTGGCTTCCCTGGCTGTCCTGGTGATCTGTATCCCGATTATGGGCTACACCGCCTCCGTCGGACAGGACAGCATGGTGGAGTATCACCGGTCACTGAACCAGATGAACGGTTCGATCGTTGAGTTCGTCAAGGCCCTTCCCATCGTGAGGACCTTCAACCGCACCGAAGAGACCTTCACCGAAACCCGCAACACGATCGACTACAGCGCCACCATGCAGGCCACCTGGGGTCGAAAGTTCCTCACTCCGTACACGGTGTTCTTGGTCTTGATCGTGTCGAATGTCGTGACCATCGTGCCCATCGGTTTGTGGCTGTACCACATCAACTGGCTCGAACGCGACCACCTGATCTTCTTCTTCATCGTGGGACTCGGCTACCTGATCTCGGTGACCAAGCTCTTTGAGCTCACCGAGCAGCTGACCCACCTCACCCTGGCCGCCAACATGGTTCTTGAGCTCGACAAGGCCACCGCCCTGCCCGAGCCTGATCACCCGGCTACCATCGCCGATTCCCGGATTGTGGTCGACAGCGTCGGGTTCTCCCACATCCCGGTTGGCACCGATGATGCTCCCCGGCGAGTCCTCGACGAGATCTCCTTCGTGGCTGAACCGGGAACGGTGACCGCCCTGGTTGGGCCGTCGGGTTCAGGCAAGAGCACCCTGGCCAAGCTCTTATGCCGGTTCTGGGATGTTGAGGATGGCTCGATCTCGATCGGTGGAGCCGACCTACGTTCGATCCCCAGCCAACAATTGATGGACCAGATCGCCTTCGTCTTCCAAGAGACCTTCCTCTTCGACGACACGATCGCCGGCAACCTCCGAATCGGCAAGCCCGATGCCACCGATGCCGAGGTGGTGGCTGCGGCCCGCGCTGCCCAAGCCCATGACTTCATCACTGCCCTCCCCGACGGGTACGAGACCCGGCTCGGCGAGCGAGGGGCCCGATTGAGCGGGGGTGAACGTCAACGATTGGCCATCGCCCGAGCCTTGCTCAAGGATGCCCCGATCGTGATCTTGGACGAGGCCACCGCCTATGCCGATCCCGAAAACGAAGCTGCCCTCCAAGATGCTCTCGTTGAGCTGATCCAGGGACGCACCCTGGTGATCATCGCCCATCGACTGTCGACGATTTCGGGGGCCGATCAGATCCTGGTACTCGACACCGTCGATGGCGGACCGGGAACCATCGTCGAACGAGGCACCCATGCTGAGCTTCTCGCCGATGAGGGGCTCTACCAACGGATGTGGACCGCTGCCGAAGCCACCGAACAGGTTGCCCTCGGCGATGCCGTGCACGGCGGTGATAAGGAGCTGTCATGACCGCGAAGCAACCCTTCTACCAGGGACCCATTCGTTCCACCTGGAAAATCTTTGGACCCCGATCTCGCCAGATGACCGTGGCGATCGTGATGAAACTGGTCCAGTCGATCTTCATGGGGATGCCGGTGGGGGTTGTGGCCTGGGTCGTCAACCTCATCCGCGAGGACACCTTCACCACCACCCACGCCTGGCAGGCCATCGCCGTCATCGTCGCCGCGGTGATCGGCCAATACATCACCGGCTTGATCTCGAATTACTATTCGTGGACCACCACCTTCCTGGCGATTGGTGATGCCCGCATCCGAGCCCTCCACCACATCCAACGGCTCTCCTTGGGTGTGGCCGGCGACCGCCGCACCGGCGATATCAGCGCTGTGCTGACCACCGACTACGAGATGGTGTCAGAGTTCGCCCACTACGCCATGCCGGTGATCTTTGGGGCGATCGCCCTCCCGATCGTGTTGGCGATCGGATTGGCCTTCATCGACCTGCCTCTCGCCGGTGCGGTCTTGATCAGCATCGTGGTCGCGGTGCCGACCTTCCGCTGGACCAACAACCGACTTGCCGACTTGATGCATGAGCGGGCCGACCGGGTGGCCACCACCAATACCCGAGTGGTGGAGTACATCAATGGGATCGGGGTCGCCCGGGCCTACAACCAGGTTGGGCGTCGCCTGAAGTCGTACCGCACGGCGGTGGGCGACCTGCGAGAGATCAATGACCGAGCCACGGTCAGACTCGTTCCCTTGGCCCTGTTATCGATGGCGATCGCCATGCTCGGCATCCCGATCACCGTCGCTGCGGTCGCCTATCGCTTCGGTGGCGGCCTGATCGATGCCGGCACAGCGGTGATCTTCTTGGTGTTGGTGTTGCGGGTCTATCTGCCCTTGCTCCAAGTGGCGGTCACCGTCGAATCTCTCCGCTTGGGCGATAGCTCCCTCAAGCGGATCGGCTCGATCATGGATCTCGAGGAACAGGCCCAGCCCGAGACTCCGGTGGTTGCTCCGGAGTCGGCCGAGGTCGAACTCGACCACGTTTCGTTCGGCTATACCGACGACCAGTTGGTCCTCGAGGACATCAGCTTCACCGCCAAACCGGGCACGATGACCGCCCTCGTCGGGGCATCTGGCACCGGCAAGACCACGATCTTGAACCTGATCGCCCGATTCTGGGATGCCGACAGCGGCACGGTCACCATCGGTGGCGCCGATGTCACCCAGCTGACCTCCGATCAGCTCTTTGATGCGATCACCGTCGTCTTCCAGGATGTCTACCTCTTCCAGGGAACCATCCGCGACAACATCGCTTTCGGTCGGATCGATGCCAGCGATGCCGACATCGAAGCTGCTGCCCGAGCCGCCCAAGCCCATGACTTCATTACCGCCCTCCCCGATGGGTACAACACCCGTATCGGTGAGGCTGGTGGCACCCTGTCGGGCGGCGAACGTCAGCGCATCTCGATCGCCCGAGCGATCCTCAAGGATGCCCCGATCGTCTTGCTCGACGAGCCCTCGGCATCGGTCGACCCACTCAACGAACAGGCGCTCCACCTGGCGCTCAGCGAGCTGGTCCGCAACAAGACCCTGATCGTGGTCGCCCATCGCCTGAGCACGATCAGTTCAGCCGACCAGATCTTGGTCTTGTCCAAGACCGATGGGCCAGCTCGTCTGGTGGAGCGGGGCACCCACGATGAACTGGTTGCCCTCGACGGCGTCTATGCCCATCAGTGGCGGGAGCGCTTCCGGGCCTCCCAGTGGCGAATCGCCTCGCGCGCCTAGATCTCACCACCGTCGGCGGGCGGCACCTCACCACGTCACCCGCCGACAATTCATTGCATCAAGATGCTCAATCGCTCTGTGTAAGGGTAGCCTCATAACGTGATGCGCAATTTCAGCCATGGTTCCCGTGCCCGCTCTCCTCACCGACATCGGCCAGTCCTGCGAAGCCTCGCTGCCGTGGTCGGTGTCGCCGCCCTGCTCAGCGCCGGCTGCTCCAGCGATCAGCAGACCCTCAGGGTCTATTCGGGGCGTCATTACGATGTCGAACTCGCGTTCACCGAGTTCAGCAAACAGACCGGTATCAATCTTGAATTCCTCACCGGCTCCGACAGCGAATTGCGCGAACGGATCGCTGCCGAAGGTGAGAACACCCAAGCCGATGTCTATATCACCGTCGATGCCGGCAACCTGGCTGCCGCCGCTGAAGAAGGGCTCTTCCAACCCCTCGACTCCCCTGTTCTTAACGATGCGGTGCCGGCGTCCATGCGCGACCCCGATGGCTACTGGTATGGGCTGACCTTGCGGGCCCGCACCGTGGTGTATAACCCCGACAAGGTCGCCGAAGATGAGGTTCCCGACAGCTATGAAGAACTCGCCGATCCCAAATGGAAGGGCCGGGTCTGTCTGCGCGATTCGTCAAACGTCTACACCCAATCCTTGGTGGCCAGCCTGATCGCCCACCATGGCGAAGAAGAAGCCCTCCGGATCGTGACCGGCTGGGCCGACAATGCCGAGATCTTGAGCAATGATGTCTTGATCCTCAAGACGATCGCCGAAGGGCGCTGTGATGTGGGAATCACCAACCACTACTACCTGGGCCGCCTCCTCGAAGAAGACCCCAACTTCCCGGTCAAGCTGCACTGGGTTGATCAAGATGGCCGAGGTGTCCACATCAATACCTCTGGTGGCGGTATCACCAAGTACGCCGACAACCCCGACCTTGGACAGCAATTCCTCGAGTGGCTCGCCACCGATGGTCAGAGTCTCTTCGTCGACAAGAATCACGAGTATCCGATCAATCCTGATGTCACCCCCGAACCCCTCATCCTCAATACGTTTGGAAATGACTTCGTGAAAGACGAACTCGACGCGTCGGTGTTTGGTGGGCTCAATGCCGAAGCGATTCGGGTCATGGATCTGGCCGGATACCGGTAAATCTTGCCCGCATCGACAACACCTGCTGACCGTCAGCGTGAACAGGTCACCCTGACGGTCGGAGACCGCATCACCACCCGGTCGTGGACACTGGTCGCCTGGCTGGCGGCACTTGCCGTTGTCTCGCCCGTTGCCTTTTTGGCGACCAGCGTCCTCAAACCCAATATCCAGATGTGGCGGGAGCAATGGGAAACCCGGCTCCCCGGCCAGATCGTCGACACGATTGTCCTCCTGGTTGGCGTCAGCATCGGGACCCTCGTACTCGGCCTGGGCCTAGCCTGGCTGACCTCGTCGTATACCTTCCCCGGATCACGCATCTTCTCCTGGCTTTTGATCGCTCCGATGGCGATGCCCGGCTATGTGCTCGGCTTCGTCGTCCTCTCGATCGTGGGTTACACCGGCCCCATCCAGCGAGGATGGCGCAGCCTTTTCGGCGAGGGAGCCTGGTTCCCTCCGGTGAGATCGATGGGCGGCGCCATCGTGGTCCTCAGCCTGGTGCTCTATCCCTATGTCTATCTCTTGGCCCGCGCCGCGCTGCGCGACCAGGCCGGGAGTGCCTATGACGTGGCTCGCAGTTTGGGAGCAACCCCCCTCGAAGCTGCCCGTCGGGTGGTGATTCCCCAGTTGCGCCCAGCGATCGCTGCCGGGATCACCATCGTGATGATGGAAACCCTGACCGACTTCGGCACCGTCTTGTATTTCGGCGTTGACACCGTCTCAGTCGGGGTGTTCCGCATCTGGCGGGGCACCTTTGATCGCGACGCTGCCAGCGAGATCGCCACCCTGGTGCTGGTCTTCGCCCTCCTGATCATCGGGCTCGAACGGGTTCTGCGCGGCCGGGCACGATTCGGCCAGGCCAGTGGGAAGGCATCGGGGATCACGCCCCGTCGACTCACCGGAAAACGAGCGGTCGGTGCCGTTGCGGTGTCCGCCCTGGTGGCGGGCATCGCCTTCGTCCTTCCAGCAGCCCAGCTCGCGGTCTGGGCGGTTGGACGGATCGGCGGCAGCAACGGGACTCCCCTCCTCCACCGGTTCATGGAGTATTTGGCCAACTCGATCATCCTTGCCGCCGCCACCGCAGCGATCTGCGTCATCGTTGGGGTACTGGTCGTCAACGGCTCGCGGTTTGGGCGAGGACGCTCAATCGGATTCGCGGCCCGCCTCACTGCAGTTGGCTATGCCGTCCCCGGCCCGGTGGTGGCCATCGGGGTCCTCTTGGCCACCGTGGCCGCTGATCGAGCGCTCGGCGTGGTCGGTCTTGGCCTTCCCGGAGCGATCGCTACCGGTTCCTTTATCGCCCTGGTCTACGCATACTCGGTGCGCTTCTTGGCTCCGGCGCTCAATTCGATCGAAGCTGGCCTCGATCAGGTTCCCGAAGAGATCACCGCATCGGCCCGCAGCCTGGGGGCCCGTCCCAGCGAGATCATGACCCGCATCCATGTTCCCCTGGCCAAAACCAGTTTGGCCACCGCCGCAGTCTTGGTGGCTATCGATGCCCTCAAAGAACTCCCGATCGTCTTGCTTCTGCGTCCGTTCGGGTTTGACACCTTGTCGGTGTGGACCTACAACCTGGCATCGGAGTCTCGCTACGAACAAGCAGCGCTCCCGGCCCTGTCCATCGTGGTGGTCGCCATGATCCCGGTCATCGTCTTGACCCGACGATTCGTGTTGTCGGGCGATACCAAACCCGTACCAGAGAGGAATGAGCCATGACCGAGGCGGTTTCGCTCACCGATGCTGTCGTCCGATTCGACTCGGTTCGCGCCCTCGATGGCGTCTCCATCACCGTCGG
>PDWJ01002061.1_pt1 | contig 33624 bp, 23 predicted proteins | sample 1430881 | NCBI WGS metagenome assembly PDWJ01 (sample SAMN01162460, study PRJNA174530) | Oral metagenome, whole genome shotgun sequencing project. | biome: Marine environment; feature: Marine mammal; material: Swab sample of the gingival sulcus; isolation source: swab sample of gingival sulcus...
CAAACCGGTAAACAGCTCTTTTTTCCCTGCGAACAAATTATGCAGGGTATCTACAAACAGACTTTTACCAAAACGCCTTGGCCGGGACAAAAACACATATTTGTGTCGATCAATGAGATGGACACCAATGTCGGTTTTATCCACATACACATAGTTGTTTTGCCGGATTTCACTGAATGTCTGAATGCCGATGGGCAGTTTTTTTATAGCGGGACTCCTGGTTCCTGTAATGCCTTGTTCTTCTGATAAAAATAACATAATTACAAAGGAATGTAAAGAAGCCCTCCTCGGTATTTCTTTCTCATAATGAAATAAAGAGTGAAAGGTGTTTGGATTCGTTACCTACGAATATAAGGAAATTTCCCCGTTTTACAGTGGCTGAAGCCGATAAAAAATGGTAATAAGGTTACATTAGGATACATTGGGATTTTTAGGATATTCCTCGTTGTATGTGTCTAAATGTACCATGAGTACTGGAATAAAAAGAGACGTATACATGCTGGAAACGAAACGAATACTCACCTTTAAAAAGGTGGTTTGGCAGGAGAGGACTGGCAATGACAAAAAAGCAGATGGTTCTGTTTACTGTCGATCGGCGGGTGGCACGATACTTGACCGAAACGTTTAACCGAATAATCGGTCATGCTGTCGATATTCATACCATGTCCATGGAGACGGCAGATTATATCGACTGCCGTCCGGATATTGTTTTTATATCAGGAGAGTTTCTTTTACCCAAGGCCAAGGCACTTTTTCCTGATGTCAGGGTGATTTCCCCCAGACGAGTGATAGTCGGAGAAAATCTGGAAAAGGTGCTGCTGCTGCCCGAAGGGCATAATGTGCTTGTGGTAAACAGTCCGCTGAAAAATTCAGAGGAGACCATTACAGCCCTGCATGACCTGGGCTTGAATCACCTGAACTATATTCCTTTTTACCAGGGATGTAGTATCGATTTTGGCAAGATAGAAACCGCTATATCACCGGGCATGATGCATTTGTGCCCCACAGAGATACAGCATAGAATAGATATCGGGCCAAGAAATGTCAGTATGAGTTCGTTTCTGCGTATACTCGAAGCGCTCGATCTTGATAAAAAATATCTTGATGAATACGCGAGAAAATATCACAGAATGTTACTGGACGCCAGCCGCAAGCTTTCCGCCTTTCATATCAATACCGAACGGCTGAGAAAGCATGAGGCGGTGATTATTAACGAGTACGATGACGGATTAGTTTATGTGGATGAAAACAACTGCATCAGCCTGGTCAATAAGGAAGCAGCACGCATATTGCAGATAGAAAAAGAGCATATCGTTAATAAAAAAATCGATACTGTAATGGCAGAGTTTGAAAAGCTCTCTGTTATTTTAGAAGAAGACAGCGATTCTCCAAAATCAGCGTCGATATATGATATTCACGGGGAAAAAACCGTTGTTACCCGCATCCATGTCTCTGGCGATACGGTAAACAGCTATATTTACACATTGCGCGGGATTGATTCTATTCAAAAACTGGAAAAAGAAGTCAGGACAAAACTTGCCGAAAAAGGGTATGTCACCAAATATTCATTTTCCAATATATGGACAAAAAACAGGAAAATGAAAAAGGTGATCGAAATGGCCAGGGGGTTTGCGGCAACCGAGAAAAACATACTCATTATGGCGCAGACAGGTATGGGGAAAGAGCTGTTTGCCCATGCCATTCACCAGGCTTCTCCTGTGCGAAAGGGGCCCTTTGTTGCGGTGAACTTTGCCGGTATCCCTGACAATCTCGTGGAAAGCGAGTTGTTTGGATATGAAGAAGGTGCATTTACCGGCGCTAAAAAAGGGGGAAAAAAAGGATTGTTCGAGCAGGCAAGAGGGGGGACGCTCTTTCTTGATGAGATTGGTGATGCTCCATTACATGTCCAGTCAACACTCTTACGGGTATTACAGGAAAAAGAGGTGTTACGAGTGGGTGGAACGAGTATTATACCTGTTGAAGTCAGGATTATCGCGGCGACAAACAAAAATATTGCTCAGGCGATCAAAGAAAAAAAGTTCAGGGAGGATCTTTTTTACCGGTTAAATACCTTTCCCATTGATATACCGCCTTTGCAGGCGCATAAAGAAGATATACTCTATATACTAACCAGGTATTTGAAAACCCGTTACGGCATTAGCAAACGTGTCAGCAGTGGCGCCGAACAGTGTTTGTTGTCCCATGACTGGCCGGGAAATGTCCGAGAACTGATTAACGTGGCCGAATATGTTTTTCATGCCTCGCAAGGGGCCAGGCAGATTCTTGCCGATCATTTACCAGATGCTGTGCTTGCTGGCAACACAAACATTTCTCTGGAGTCAGACGATGGTCAGACTAGCTCTTTTGCTCAGATATCCGACATGCTGATGCGTAATGGTTTGCCTTTAGATATGGTCATGCAGCTGCTTGCCATTATAAAAACAAGGGAAGGGAAGGTGTGTGGCAGGAATTCCTTACAAAAACAATTATCCCAATATCAATGTATATTGTCTGAAGGCAAAATGAAAAAAACATTAAAGCTGCTTAAAGAAGCAGAAATTATTCTTGTTGGCCGTACAAAGCAGGGAACCTGTATCACGGTAAAGGGTAAAAAATATCTCCGATATATAACTGATATCAGTTCCAGATAGGAATTGGGCTTATTAGGAGATGCTAACAGCTGGTACAGCGTCATTCTCAAAACTGTTCATTACCGTGGTAACAGGTACATTCCCCGTCTCTGTTTTCGTGGCATATCTCTTGCATAATTCAAAGTAACTTATTTCTCTGTGAGCAAGTGAAAAAGGTATAGGTCTTTTACGAGGGAGTGGAAAGATATGACATTTTTACGAGGGAGTAGAACGATATGACAGAAGAAATGCGTATCAGCGCAATTGATGCCGTAAAAATGATTTCAGATGGTGCCCGCGTCATGGTCGGTGGTTTCGGCAACGTGGGAAATCCGGAAGATCTCATTGAAGCTTTGAGTGAAAGCGGTCTCACCGGTTTAACCATCATCAGTAACGATCTTGGCTCACCCGGCATAGGCCTTGGGAAGCTGCTTGAAAACAAGCAGATTTCGTCTCTTATCGGTAACTACTATAATTGGAATCCCCAGGTTGCCGAGCAGTACAATAACAAGTCGATTAATGTTACGCTTGTTCCTCAAGGGACGTTTGCTGAGGCAATACGGGCAGCGGGTGTTGGTGTGCCAGCTTTTTATACACCCACATCGGTTGGTACTCTTCTGGCCGAAGGGAAAGAAGTCCGGTCGTTTGACGGAAAAGCGTGTGTACTCGAAGAAGCCATCCACGGTGATGTCGCTCTGGTCAGAGCTCATAAGGCTGATACATTAGGCAACCTGATCTATTACAAGACGGCATGTAACTTTAACCCGCTGATGGCGATGGCCGCGAAACTTACCATCGCGGAAGTCGATGAGATTGTGCCTGTAGGGGAGCTTGACCCCCATCTCATTACAACCCCTCATCTCTTTGTTGATAAGATTGTGGTAAAGGAGGAATCATGCGTACGTTCGTTGAAAAATCATTGATAAAACCCAGAATCGCAAAAAGAATTGCGTATGAATTCGCTGATACCGCGCAAACCGTTATTCTCAATCTTGGCGTAGGTCTTCCGACGATGGTGTCTAATTATATTGACAACAAGAATGTTTACCTGCAGGCTGAAAACGGTATGCTTGGTGTCGGAGCAGTTGCCGATGAGGCAGAGGCTGACCCCTATCTTATCAATGCGGGCAGACAGAGGGTGACGCAGACCCTGGGGTGCAGCTACTTCGACAGTGCCCTCTCTTTTGGGATGATACGGGGTGGTCATGTTGATGCCACGGTTATCGGCGCCTTTGAGGTGGATGAACAGGCCAGTATAGCCAACTGGATTATCCCTAATGGGCGGCAGCTTGGTGTCGGTGGCGCCATGGATTTGGTCTCTGGTGCCAAAAAGGTCATTATAGGCATGTCCCATTTTCAGAAAAGCGGGGCATCCAAGATAGTAAAAACATGCAGCTATCCGGTTACAGGTTGCGGCCTGGCAGATATGATCGTAACGGAGCTTGGTGTTTTCAGTTTTCCCGACGGAAAGCTGACGCTCACTGAGATTGCACCGGAAATAACGGTTGATGAACTTGTTGAACTGACAGAAGCCAGTTTCCATGTGGCAGATGATGTCAAGGAGATGTATCCGACTGTTTGAGCGGAATGGGAGTAACAGAATAAAGGGAACCTTGAATAATCAGTCTTTTGCCATCTTCTTCGTTGCCGTCGAAAATTTATCCTCAGAATATTACGTATATGCTTGTGGTAAATTTTCTCCTGTGCCTCGACAGAACAAATTACAAGATTATTCATGATCCCCAAAAGCGTTATATTTCAAATATTCGTTTCATAACTGCCCTAAAAAACGACTTTGCTGTTGAAGAAACCTTAAAGTTGTTTGACGGCAGAGCTGACAGTGTTCAGTGGCAGCTGTTTCAATGTGTTTGTAGCAAGATAAACGCCGAAGGTTATTTTGCATAAAATATTTGATAGGTGAGGAAATGGACTATACCGGGAAAGTGTTTTCTAGGGCAATGTTAAAGCAATTGCCATTTGCCGTAAAATCATCGGGTATTTTTATTACAGACAGAGAAGGAAAGCGGTATATTGATGCCAGCGGCGGTCCACTGGTTGTCAATGTGGGACATGGCGTTGAAGAGCTCGCCAAGGCGGCCTATGACCAGATAAAAGGTTGCGCCTATACGCATCCCACGATGTTTACGACCGAGCCTGTTGAAGAGCTGGCCGCTGCTCTGGCATCTCATACTCCTCAAGGGATCGAAAGATTCTATTTTCTTTCCGGCGGTGCCGAAGCTAATGAAACCGCTATCAAACTTGCAAGACAAATTCATATGGAAAACGGCAGGTCGAAGAAGACCTGCCTTGTCGCGCGCTGGGATTCCTATCACGGTTTAACCCTGGGTGCTCTTTCGGCTACCGGCAGAAAAACCTTTCGGGCCCCGTTTCTTCCCATGCTGGCAGAGACGGTTCATATTCCGGCTCCTTTCTGTTTCCGATGCGCGTATAAATTAGAATATCCTCAATGTAATATGGCCTGTGCTCAAGCCCTGGAAGATGCCATTGTCGAGGCCGGACCTGAAACCGTTTCGGCATTTTTGGCGGAAACGGTTTCAGGCGCTGCTCTTGCTGCAGTAGTGCCGCCAGAGGGCTATTTCAAGAGAATCAGGGAGATCTGTGACAAGTATGATGTTCTGCTCATTTTAGATGAAATTCTCTGTGGTCTGGGCCGCTGTGGCAAATGGTGTGCATCAGAATATTTTGATGTGGTTCCTGATATGGTGACAATGGGCAAGGGTCTGGGCGGCGGTGCCATCGCGATCTCTGCTGTTGGTGTACAGGAGTGTCATTATGAAGCCATACGCACAGGTTCCGGTGGCTTTGTCCATGGTGGGACTTTTTCACATCATAATGTTGCAGCGGCTGTTGGCAAGGCGGTGATCACTATGCTCGAAGAGAAAGGACTGGTAGATCGTGCATTTGAAAAAGGGAAAAGACTGGGCGAGAAACTGAAAAACGAGCTTACTGATCATCCCCATGTCGGTAATATCAGAGGAAAGGGGCTGTTACGGGGCATAGAGTTTGTACGAGATAAAGAAAGTTGTCAGCCTTATGCAAGAGCGGAAAAATTTGTTGAGAATGTATGGAATGCCTTATATGCCCGGGGGGTGCTGGCGTATAAATCAACCGGATTTGCGCAAGGCGATGGTGATGCCATTATTTTTGGGCCACCTTTTATTATTACAGATGAACAGGTGGACTTTATAGTAGGTGCATTGCGGGAGAGTCTGGATGAAGTTTGTGCCAAAATCTAAACAATAGTGGACTTTGAATAGTTAGATTTTTCAATCAGGATCAAGGTATACGGAAAATTTTTTCGCAGGCATATAATTGATATTCTGAGGATAAAATTATTCGTATAACGCAGAGATTGGCAGAAAAAGCAGTTATTCAAGGTGCCCAATAATAGGGAGAAATGCTTATGGAACGAGTGGTAATTGCCGGTGGCGTCCGGACACCCATTGGAAAATACATTGGGGGATTAAAAGATTTACCTGCATATGAGCTGGGCGTTCTGGTGTTGAATGAGGCCGTGAAGAAAGCTGGTATCACCCCTGATATGGTGGATGATGTCATTATGGGCCAATCCTATCAGAATGGTGAGTCGGTTAATATTGCCAGAGTTGCGTTACTGGCAGCCGGCTGGCCGGTGGATATTCCAGGAATAACCATTGACCGGCGATGCTGCTCAGGACTTGATTCCATTTGTTTTGGTGCCATGAAAATCCAAAGCGGCCAGGGAGATATTATTGTTGCTGGCGGTATTGAGAGCATGAGCCGGGCAGAGTTTTATATCCCAGGTGAATTTATGAAATGGGGTGTTGGTGGACGCATGGATGACAAATGGGGGGCTATGCCGAGAGGACATGGGGCAATGTCCATGTGGGGGGTTCCCTTTTTTGACCGGATCCAGCGGGCGCGGGTTATGTCGCAGCCGGTTGAACGGTTTGGGGAACTAAACTCTATGATGTCCTGGGCGGAAAGTGCTGCTGCCAACGAACATATTACACGAGAGCAGGCCGACTCCTGGGCTTGTGAGAGCCATAAAAAGGCGTGTAAGGCTATTGATTCGGGTAAGTTTAGAGAAGAGATTGTTCCGGTTGTTGTCCCTCAGAGAAAAGGGGCGCCTTTGGTGATTGATACCGATGAACCGCCACGGCGGGATACCACTCCTGAAAAGCTTGCGAAGTTGAAAACCGTGTATAAGGATGGTATTTGCACAGCCGGAAACTCATCCACTGAAAATGACGGTGCAGCAGTAGTGATTCTCTTGAGTGAATCCAAGGCCGAGCAGCTTGGTATTGAGCCGCTGGGATACCTTACCTCCTTTGCTGTTGCTGCCTCAGATCCTGTCCTGACATATCCCGCGGTGCCGGCATCTGTTGAAAAGGCCTTACAGAAGGCCGATCTGGCAATAGATGATATGGATCTTATCGAAATACAGGAAGCTTTTGCTGCCCAAGTATTGGCAGATGCTAAATTGATGGGGATATCCCAGGAAATACTCGATGAACGGGTAAATGTAAACGGCTCTGGAATTTCTTTAGGGCATCCCATTGCCGCAACTGGGACAATGCGGCTAGTAACATTATTACATGAGATGAAACGGCGGAATTGCCGGTATGGGCTTGAGACCATCTGCGGCGGTGGCGGGCATGGTATTGCAGTTATCGTTGAACGGAGATAATTTTCCTGTTTTGATTGATGATGCTTTTAGGTGTATAATACATTATTATCTTTAAAATAAACAAAACAGATAAAAATGTTTCACCAAAGTGCATGAGTGCGGAGAAATTGATTAGTAAAAAGGATGACACAATCGACAAGATGATATATATACTGTAATGCCGTTTTTTGCTGTTACCGGTTTATTGAGGAAGGGTGAAAAGCCCTGTGTCGATATAATAATATTGTGTTTTCTCGGTTGGCAGTCAGAGACTGATAGAGTCGAGGACAGCCATTTTAAGTGAAGGAGGTATCATGTCAGAAATAAAGAAGATCCTTGTCTGCATAGATTTGTCAGAGTTCTCCGGCAATATTCTTGATTATGCGGCTGAAGTTGCCTGGAGGGAAGACGCTGAGATCATTGTTTATAACGTCATTAATCAGCGTGATGTTGATCATATAGAAGATATACGTGAATATTGGTATCTTTATTCTCTTGGATCTTCGGCAAAAAGTATTACACCTGATCAATATGTAGAAAAAGAAAAGACTTGCCGCTCTGAAGAATTGGAAAAACTTGTCGAAAAGCATCTTGGTAAGTCTAAGGCGAAGATTACTGTTAAGATTGATATAGGCCACCCACATAAGGCTATCATTAAAACCGCTAAAACGGGGAATATAGATCTTATTGTCATGGGCAATAAGGGCAGAGGGAATTTTACAGACACGGTCCTTGGCAGTACCGCTCTGCGTGTGTTGAGAAGATCATCCGTTCCTGTGCTAAATATACGATAATACAATATAATTTGTGTTATCGCCTCTTGCTGGAATGTTGCTGTTTTTTTATTACTAAAGTTTTGTATTGCCGGCATTCGGGACGAGTCACCACCCGTTATATTTGTGGTGACTTCAGGAGAGAGTAGGCGGCCGCAGCAGATGTATGTTCTTTCCCTTTACATCGATGTGGCCTTCATCAATTAATCTGCGAAATATACGTGACAGGGTTTCCGGGGAAACGCCCAGCAGCAGAGCGATCTGCTTTTTGTCTTCGGGTAAAACAATGGTCGTACTGTCGCATTGGTTGTGCAGATGGTAGAGATAGTTGAGAAACCGTTTTTTTGGCTCGGAAAGGGCAAGATCCTTGATACTGTTAAGGAGAAATCGCTGTCTTTTAGCGACGTAATCAAAGAGATGCCCGGCAAATGGAGGATTCATCTCAACCAACTTGCGCAGGTAGCGCACGTTAAAAGATAAATACTCGGATTGTTGCAAAGCGACAGCGCTGACCGGATAAATCCCTTCTGTCATGAGGGCAAACCAAGCAATAAGCTGTCCTGGAGTGATAAACGTGGCGATTACCTCTTTCCCTTCGCTGTTGGTACGTATCAGCTTAATCCGGCCTGATGCAAGAAAATAAGCGGCTTGCCCTTTCTGTTGTTCCAAAAAAAGAATTGTGTTTCGCTTAATCGTACCAAATTGACACAGGCTGCCTAACTCGGATATCTTTTCGTCACTCTGCTCGTCAAAATATTTTTTAAGGAAAAAAAGTAAAGCGTCTCGTTTATTCATTTTTTTCTAAAACAATATAGCAAACCTGCATCCGATATGTTTTTAGAGTGAAAAAAATTAGCTGTCTATAACTTAACCAACCATCGATAAACTTGCAAGCTTCAGTTTACGCTTGCCAGACCACACCGGAAAGTTACCAACAACGTCCGTTCGAAACCTTAGCATCTGACTCATTTCTATCCCCAGCGGGTATCCCCTTTTTTCCCTCGATGTAGATGAATGAGACTTTGAGGTGGGTACCTACTGCAAACCTCTGATCGTGTCCTTGCATCTGCTCGTAGAATCTGATAAAAAACGAACTATAAAACATATCGCACACACAGAGAATAAAAATTAAAAAAATTTTTGTATTCAGCATGTTCCGTTTCATTCATACCGCAGACATACACCTGGACAGCCCCCTGAAAGGTCTTGAAGCCCATGAGGATGCCCCTGTCGAAGAAATTCGCGGGGCCACCAGGCGAGCCTTCGATAACCTGATAGACCTGGCGATCGAGGAAGAGGTCGCTTTTGTTTTGATCGCAGGGGATCTCTATGACGGCGACTGGAAGGATTACAACACCGGGCTGTATTTTGCAGGGAGAATGGGGAAACTAAACGAGGCAGGCATCCAGGTTTTTATTGTCTCCGGCAACCATGATGCGGCAAGCAATACAACCCGGGCAATGCCCTTGCCGGACAATGTCACCATCTTTTCGACAAAGAGGCCAGAGTCACGGATAATTGACAAACTGGGCGTGATTATCCACGGCCAGGGGTACAGCACGAAGGCAATAACTGATAACTTAGCTGCAGAATATCCCATCGCAAATCCAGATCTTTTTAATATCGGTTTACTCCATACATCACTTACAGGCAGGGAAAATCACGCAAATTACGCCCCATGCAGCCTGGGTGATTTGCGATCAAGGGGGTATGATTATTGGGCCCTTGGCCATGTGCATAAACGGGAAGTTGTATGCAAAGAGCCAGTGGTCATTTTTCCAGGCAATATCCAGGGGCGTCATATAAAAGAGACCGGAGCGAAAGGAGCCACCCTGGTTACGGTTGAAGACGGTGTACTTTCAGGGATTGAAACACGTGATCTCGATGTCTTGCAGTGGGCAGTGTGTGCAGTCGATCTTTCTGATTGTACAACCCTTGCGGGTGTTCATGACGCTGTTCGCACAGCGTTTGAGCGTGAACGTGAAAAGGCCGGGGATAAAACAGTAATCGTACGACTCGTTCTGACAGGGCGTTGTTCCTTGCATGCACAGCTTCTTGATCGTACCTGGCAGTGGACTGGTGAATTTCGTGCAATTGCAGCGGGTGTCCAGAATGTATGGCTTGAAAAAGTCCTATACAAAACGACTCGTAAGGTTGAGCTTGCAGAGCTCGTCGGTGAAGATACGCCCCTGGCAGGTTTACTCAAGTCGCTTCAAAATCTTGAATTTCATAATGAAGACCTTGTCTCTTTTATCCCTGAATTTGCAGCATTACGGTCAAAACTTCCGGCAGAAATACAGGATGGAGAGGATCCGGTATGGGAGCGTTCTCCTGAAAAATTAAAGGAGCTGGGCTCTGAGATCCAGGAGATGTTGATTTCCAGGCTTTTGCAGCATGGAGGGGCGGATGAAGCTTAAGCGTCTCGATCTGAAAGCTTTTGGTCCATTTACCAACCGTATCCTCGACTTTACTTCCAAGGGACCGGGACTCCATATGATTTTCGGACCGAACGAGTCTGGGAAAAGCAGCTCTCTTCGTGGTCTTCGAGCGCTGCTTTTCGGTTTTCCCGCGCAGACACCAGATAGTTTCCTGCACAGCTATGATCAGCTTCTGGTTGGGGGCCTGCTTGAAAATGGAGATGGACAGGAACTTGTTTTCCAGCGTCGTAAAAAGCGCATCAACGATCTTATCGATGAATATGGTGAGCCGTTGGACGCCGCTGTTTTGGCACCTTTTCTCCATGGTGTTGAATCTGAAATTTTTCAATCTCTCTATGGCATAGATCATGACCGTCTCGTTGAGGGCGGTAGAGAAATTCTCGATCAACAGGGAGAGGTTGGCAAGAGTCTCTTTGCCGCCGGAGCGGGGATCTCCTCTCTCAGAGTGGTCATTGACGAGCTGGAGCAGGAATCAGCTGATCTCTTTAAACCACGAGGATCAACTCCGCAGATTAACCAGGCGATAAAACGATATAAAGAATTGAAAAAAGAAGTCAAAGAGGCCAGCCTGGCTCCCAAAGAGTGGAAAACACTCAAAAAGAGTCTTGACGAAGCGGTATCTGCCTTGAACAGGTTGGAAGATGAGCGACGTGCCAAGGATAAGCAGCTGCGTGGTCTTGATCGTTTGAGACGGGCAATACCTGAGCTTTCCGTGTTGCAGGTATTGCAGGATAAAGTTACGGCTCTAGGTCATGTGGTTATTCTGCCACCTGACGTGCAGGAACGGCAGAAAGAGGCGGAACAGGCCAACTACAAGGCCGAGTCGCAGCTCCAGCACAGCTCGAAAAGACTTCAAACGGTGGTTGACGATTTTCACCAGCGTCTCGGTGCGTATAAAAAAGGGCAGGATGACAGGCCTCAACTGAATGGTATGCGGATAAGTCTGCGAAGCCAGGCCAGCTCATTTCTTAAACAGATACGACCAGATGTCGATCTCAATGACGTTGATATCCTCAGGCCGGTTTTGGCGAAAAAGAGAACTGTGCAGACCTTGAGCACACAATTTGAGGCGGTTTCCCAAAATGTTACGCAGGCAAAAAGAAGGAGTATCGCAGCACAGAGAGAGCTGGATGACATTGAAAAAATCTTGTCTGCAACCCCTGTTGGACAAGATACACAGGAGCTTTATGCCGCGGTCAAACGTGCCCAGAAAGCAGGGGACGTTGACCTTCAGATAAGCAAAGCGTTGAGTTCTATTGAGCAAGGCCGCGATGAGTGCTGGTCGGAACTGAAACGTTTGGGACTTTGGTCGGGGGATATTGCGACACTCGTTGAACTGCCGCTCCCACTTGCCCAGACTATACAAGAGTTTGAACAGAGATTTCGGGAAATTGTTGAAGACAGGCGCAGTTTGGCGCAGGAGCGAAAAAATGCTGTTTTGCTGCTGCACAGTGCCGAAACTGAACTAAAACGAATTGAGTATAGCGGTGATGTGCCTTCCGAAGAGGATTTGCAAGAGATTCGTAGGAGGCGCGATAGAGGGTGGCAGCTGCTGTGCCGGCAATGGCTTGCAGGTGAAAATGTATCGGAGGAAAGCCGCGTTTTCGATGCGGAGCGAAGCCTGCCTGATGCCTATGAGGACTTGGTAGGTCAAGCAGATATTGTTGCAGACAGGCTGCGTAATGAAGCTGATCGTGTAGCAAATTCTGCCAATTTCAAGGCGCAAATTGAACAGCAACGAGAAGTGCTTGAAACGTGTCAAGCAGATGCAAGAGAAAGTGATATACGTGAAAATAATCTGTTGCAAGAGTGGACTGCTGTATGGAAACAGTCTGGAATTACGCCTCTCCGACCGGGTGAGATGCGTGGCTGGTTGAATTCGATCGAACAGCTGCGTTTACGAATGAAAGATCTGGCCAACAGAGAAAAAGAGGTGGCTGGTGAAGTAGACAGGCGGCAGGCGTTGATACACGAGCTGCTGGCTATCCTTGCCGGCATGGGAGAGAAGGAACTGCCCGCTGCAAAAAGACTCGCTCCCGTTGTCGTCGTCGCCGAAAGAGTCGTTGAGGACAACAACGAACAACAAAATAATCGAAAAGTGCTGTTGGAACGGCAGAAAAAGGCGCAAAAAAACGTAACCGAGACCAAAGAAGAGTTGGGGGCGGCAGAAGATGCCCGTAAAACCTGGCAAGAGCAATGGCAAAAAACAGTCTCTATTCTGGGTGTGAAAGGAGAGATCACGCCTCTCGATGCTATGGATTTTCTTGAGACCTTACAAAACTGCCTTGACCTGGAAAAAAAAGCAGCCGAACTGCAAAAACGCATTGATGGGATAGCACGAGATGCCAGTCGTTTTGAACAAGAGGTAAAATCAGTGCTTGAAAAAACAGATCGATCACTGCTTGATCTTCCTTTGGATCAGGCAATTCTGCAGCTTCGTGCGCTGCTCAAACAGGCGCAGCAAGATAAGTCGTTACACGATCAGTTAAGTGGTGAGATGGCATCGTTACAAACAGATATCTCCACTGCCGAAAAGCACCTCCAGGAAGCCAACAGGCAGATGGAGACGTTGTTCGATACTGCTAAATGCAAAACAGCAGAGGAGCTGGGCCTGGTTATCAGCAGGTTTCTTGCATATCAAAATTTACAGGAGAAAATTGCAGCCTGTGAAGAAACCCTGGCACGAATAGGTGAGGGGATACCACCTCATGATCTGGCCTCCCAGGCTGAAGCACTTGATGTCGATGGGCTGCCGGTCCAGATTGAATCACTGCGGCAAGATATTGAAAGCCGAATACACCCGGCTATTACTGAAATATCACAAAAGGTAGGAGAAATAAAAAATAAACTTGCAGCCATGGACGGGGGTTACAAGGCAGCCGGCATCTCCGAGAAGATGGAACAAGAGCGGGCGAGGATTAGACGACTTGTCGAGCGGTACACACGGGTTAAACTTGCATCGAAAATTTTGCAGCAGGAGGTCGAACGGTATCGGGAACAGCATCAGGATCCGCTGCTGAAACTGGCATCAAAATATTTTACCGAACTTACCATACAATCCTTCGTAGGTCTGCGGGCAGATATGAACGATAAGGGCGAACCTGTACTTGAGGGGATCAGAGAGGATGGAACATGGACAGGTGTCGGCGGCATGAGCGATGGTACCCGTGATCAGCTTTACCTTTCTCTGCGTTTGGCTACATTAGAGTGGAGAATGGAAAAAAGTGAACCATTTCCGTTTATCGTTGATGATATTTTGATAAATTTTGATGATGACAGGTCGCGGGCGACGCTTAACACCCTTGCCCGGTTCAGCAGGAAAAATCAGGTGATCCTCTTCACGCATCATCGTCAGTTGGTTGACGATGCAAGGGCGTTGGCAAAAACCGAGGAGGTGGTCGTCCATACCTTGTAGTAAGCTGCACTTTGTACAATTTTGCTTTGTTTTACAAGAGTACTTGGGTGAGACAGGTGTGCTTGGCAGAATGATAAATAGACGACACCTATGGCAGAAATGGTTGAAAAACTCTCTGGAATTGTCCAGCGTATAACCTATCATAATCCCGATAACGGCTATTCTGTGCTCAAAGTCCAGTCTTATCGGAATCCGGGAGATCTGGCTGTGGTCATTGTTTACCAGACACGGGTTTTTGCCGGGGCAACCATGGAGTTTCGTGGTTCCTGGGTGCATCATCCCCAATTTGGCCGGCAGTTCAAGGCCACCCATGCCATTGAGAAAAAGCCGGCCTCAGTCGGTGCTCTTGAAAAATACTTAGGCTCCGGGCTGATCAAGGGCGTGGGACCAAAAACTGCAAGGAAGATAGTCCGTCATTTTGGCGAAAAAACCATGCAGATTTTCGAAGAAGATATTGAAAAGCTTGTTGAAGTTCATGGTATCGCAAAGAAAAAACTGGTGATGATATCAGATGCCTGGAAGGAGCATCGGATGATCCGCGATGTGATGATCTTTCTGCAGGGCCATGGTATATCGACGCTTTTTGCAGTGAAGATATATCAGAAATATGGTGATAACGCCGTTGATATTGTCAGCAGGGACCCGTATCGACTGGCTATTGATTTCTATGGTATCGGCTTTTTCTCAGCAGATAAGGTTGCCCTCTCCCTGGGCATTGCCCCCGATTCTCGAAAGAGGATAATTGCCGGTATACGGCACGTACTTTCGGCAAGCCGTGAAGAGGGCCACTGTTATCTCACTCAACAGCAGATCACAGCAGGTATAACAGCCTTACTGGAAATTCAGCTGGATGCTGAAATTGCAGCGATCCTGGAAGAGATGGAGGAAAAGAAATATCTCTGTGTCAGGGAGCTTGTGCATGATGGTGAACTGGTCAGGTGCTATTATGCCAAATCACTTTACTATGATGAACGTATAACAGCTGAAAAAATAGTAAGATCAAAAAGGGGCAGTATTGCTGATATTGCAGAGCATGGCAGGAGGATGTCCGTCTATTGCAAAAAACACAACCTTATCCTCAGCAAAGAGCAGGAGAATGCCGTGCTGCGGGTGGTTCAGCTGCCCTTTTCCATACTCACCGGCGGCCCTGGCTGCGGCAAAACCACTACCACCCAGGTGATTGTCCATCTGCTCGAGTCCGGCGGCAAAAGAGTGCTGCTGGCGGCACCCACCGGACGGGCTGCCCAGAGAATGGGGGAAGTGATTGGCAGGGAGGCAAAAACCCTGCATCGTCTGCTTGCCTGGAAGAATGGGAGTTTCACCCATAATGAAGAGCGGCCGCTTGATGGCGATTTTCTCATTGTTGATGAGTGTTCGATGCTTGATATAACACTCACCGCTGCCCTGCTCAGAGCGGTGCCCGTTCACTGCCAGGTCCTGTTTATTGGCGATGCCGATCAACTGCCTTCGGTGGGAGCTGGGAATGTGCTGCGTGATATTATCCAGTCCGGGGTAATTCCCTGCTTTCGATTAACCCAGATATTTCGGCAGGCCCGCGAGTCTCTTATCGTTCGCTATGCCCATGATATTAACTCCGGTCAAATACCCAAGATCCAATCTCCTTTTAAAAACCCCCAGATCTGGCAACAGGGCAATGACTGCATTTTTCTCGACTCGGATGAGGCCACAAAGGAACAGCTCCGCTTTATCGCTCGGGTGAAAAAAAGTGTGCATATTTCAACTGAAGCGCTGGAAAATTCCTCAGCAACGCTGTCGCCCTTTCATTTCGGTACTGCTGAGCCGCTGAGAAACCCCTACGAGCAGGATTTTGTTATTCCCAAAAAATTCGCCCATGTGGATATTGAAAAGCTGACGCAGGCCAAAGGCGGTACCGAGGAACTTATCGCAGTGCTGAAAAAGGTGCATCCCTGGTCTACCCTGCATTATGGGCTGTCTGCAATAGACAGTGTGGTGAATCTCTATCTGCGGTGGATTCCCAAATATTACGGGAGAAAGACGGAAATACAGATCCTTTCACCGATGACACGCGGCTCACTGGGTACCGTCAACCTCAATAAGGTGATTCAGAAGGCTTATAATCCGGCAGCTGAGAATAAGGCCGAGCTTTCTCTGGGTGATCGGGTGTTCCGGGTGGGAGATCGGGTGATCCACAGACGAAACAACTATGATCTTGAGGTGTTCAATGGCGATATTGGAAGAATAGTACGTATTGACAGCGTAAGCCTGAGGCTGACCGTCTCATTTTACCCTGATGGCAGGGAGGTGCTGTATCAAAGAGATGATATCGTCGAGCTTGATCTGGCATATGCCATTACAATCCATAAATCACAGGGCAGCGAATTTCCCATAGTGATCGTCCCTGTTCTTACCCAGCATTTTAAGATGTTGTATCGCAACCTTCTCTATACCGGCCTGACCAGAGCGAAACGGCTTGCTGTCTTTGTCGGTACAAGAAAGGCTCTGGCCATGGCAGTTCGTCAACAGGATTCATCAAAGAGGCAGACCGCACTCGAGCATCTGCTCTTGCTAGGTTCAGGGGAGCCATGTCTCAAAGTATGAGAAAGCAGGGACATTCCATGGTATACTATTATTCGGATGTGTTTGTGTATTGAGAAAATATCGTGAGCAATGCTGTTTACTCTGGATTTCACAGCTGGCATATGGAGAATGATTTGAGAAGACCGGGAGCAATTCAAATACGTATACGGCCTAAGCTGCTGCTGCTGTTTTTCATGTTTGTTCTTATCTTTTACGGGACACTGCTTGTGCTGTTTACCAATACCCGTTCTCTGGTTGAAATCTCTGAGCAGATAGTTAGTAAAAATAATGAAATATCCAAGCATTCCAAAATCATGTATGAGAAATTGCTGGAGATGGAGGCAAATGACAAGAAGTACAGGCTGCTCAATAAGGAGATTTATCGAGAGTATTTTGAACAGGGAAAAGCTAACTTTGAAACGAGTATGGAGCAGGTGCTTGCCCTCGATTCGCATCAGTATCAGCTCTCCGAAGAGTGGAAAAACCTTGCTGAAGAGTACAACACCTTTTGGAATGGAAAGTCAGTGGATGTTGGTGATGTAGTTATCGGAGAAAGATGGGCACCTGAGGCGATGGTAAACTCCTGGCTCGAGCGAATTGTACAGGCACAACTTGTCAATGAACATGAGATTGAGCAGGCACTTCTTGCCATAAACGAAGGCGGGAAGCGGAGCGTCCGAAACGGTCTGGTGGGAATGGGAGTGACGATTCTTGCCGGTCTTATGGCGGCGTATTTTTTATCACGTTCCATATTATTTCCTCTTCAGCGGTTAAAAGAGGCAATTCAGAAGGTTTCTATGGAGAAAGAGCATGAAGAGATTCAGCTGAACAGAACCGATGAATTTGGAGAACTGGTCACCACCTTCAATGAAATGAGCCGTCAACTCAAAGAAGAAGAAGAGCTGCGCTCTGAGTTTATTGCAACATTGAGCCATGAGATTCGCACACCACTTTCTTCCATACGCGAGTCTGTCAATATGCTGCTCGAAGGAGTTCTGGGCAAGACAAATGAAAAGCAACGAAAATTCTTGGAAATTGCCGGGACTGAAATTGCAAGGATTACAGATCTGCTCAACTATCTCCTCGATGTGTCACGGTTGGAAGTGGAATCACGGAGGGTGACCCCGAAACCTCTCGATCCCAACGAGCTGGTATTTGAAGTGGTCCAGAGTTTTATCTCGCAGGCTCGGAAGAAAAAATTGACATTGAAGTTTTTCAGGATGCCCAAACCACCAGTAGTCATTGGGGTGGCAAAAGAGTTGCAGCAGGTTTTTCATAACTTACTTGATAATGCGATGAAATTTTCTCCAAAAAATGGTTTGGTAACAGTAAAAGTATATCTGGATAGTGCCAGAAAGGAGCACCCGATGCTGGTCATTGAAATCTCGGATCAGGGGCCAGGTGTCAGTGAGGATGAGCAGAACCTTATTTTTACCAAGTATTATCGGGCAAAAACAGCCAGGAAGGGTATGGATGGGGTGGGGCTTGGATTAAACATTTCCAAGAGAATTATTCAGTTCCATGACGGTGAAATTTACGTTAAAAATAATCGGGATGGTGGATGTTCTTTCTACTGCCTGCTTCCCTGTGAGGTCGAGGTGTAATTGAAAGCGATAAAAGACTATAACAGACGATATACAATGGCTATTGTGAAAAATACAAAACTCTTCGTTTTCTTTCTTTTTCTTCTGATAGGTCTATCCGGGTGTCAGAGAATGAATAATCTCGGCAGAATAAATATATTTTTTTTCTCTCCTGCTGATAGGGAAATAACCTCTCTGCAAGAGGCCGAGAATGCCTTTATGAACGGTGCGTACGAAGAGGCGAGTGGTATCTACTCAAAGCTCTACCAAACATCAGAAAACGAGGTTTTAAAAAATGCAGCGCTCTATGGGCTTGCCTGCAGCACAATCATTAGCGCAGAAGATGGTGATGGTGTGAAAAAGGGTATTGCCCAGTTACAGGCCTGGCAGGATAACAGGGGAGAGAAGATAGAGTATTTCATGGAAAACCCGAAAATGATGGCTCTTGCACTGCATAGGAAGATGGAAGACTTGGGTCAGGATCCGGTAATTCACTATGTTGCCACGAAACGGGAAGGTGAATTGGTCGAGGTTTGCGAGCGGGAAAAAGATGCATTACTGGCCAGGATCAAGACCCTTCAGCATCAGATTTCAGTTCTGGAAGCCATCGATCAGGAACTTCAGGAGAAAAGAAAACCCTTATGAGTTCTCGATATACGATACTTGTTGTAGATGATGACTCCAGCATCCTGCAGGTGCTCAGCGCCAGGCTGGAAGCTGCGGGATACCGTACGGTTACTGCTGCTGACGGATTCGATGCTCTTGCTGTTTTGCACAAACAAAAGGTTGATCTGATAATTTCCGATATGAAGATGCCAGAGATGGACGGGATGGAACTCTACGAAGAGGTGAAAAAAATAAATGGGCATATTCCTGTCATCTTCTTAACAGCCTATGGTACAATTCCAGACGCGGTCAATGCGGTGAAAGCTGGTGCCATAGATTATGTCAGTAAACCCTTTGACGGTCGGCAGCTGGTGGAAAAGATCGAGATCCTGCTCCCTGAAAAAAAAGTTTCCAGACCATCTCTGTCAATACAGCCGGAAGATGGATTTTACTGGGGAAAAAATAAAGAGATGTTAGAGCTTAGGGAACTCGTCAGCAGGGTTGCTCCCAGTTCGGCAAATGTATTGATCTTAGGTGAGAGCGGTGTGGGTAAGGAAGGTGTTGCCAGATTGCTTCATCAGTGGTCGGGCAGGAAAAAAAGTCCCTATGTTGTTGTGGACTGCGGCTCCACGCCGCCCGGCATCCTCGAAAGTGAACTCTTTGGTCATGTGAAAGGTGCCTTCACCAATGCGGTTCAGAATAAGAAAGGCTTAATAGAGGCTGCAGATGGCGGTACACTCTTTTTAGATGAGATCGGTAATATCTCAGCTGATATGCAAAACCGGCTCTTGCGGTTTTTGGAAGATAAGAAGATCAGGAAGGTGGGGGCAGTCGAGGAGAAAGAGGTGCAGTGCAGGGTCATTTCCGCTACCAATGCTGATCTGCCTGCCAGTATAAAAAAGGGCTCGTTTCGCCAGGATCTCTATTATAGATTACGGGTTGTCACCTTGCAGATCCCTCCGCTTCGCAAACGAAAAGAGGATATCCCGTCTCTCACAGAACTTTTTCTATCTAAAATTTGCAAAGAACAGGGGATTGGTAGAATTCGTCTGGCCAAGGAAACTCTGGATATGCTGCTCGAGCACAACTGGCCCGGCAATGTACGAGAGTTGAAAAATGGTCTTGAAGCAGGCGCTGTATTATGTCGGGAAAACACCATTTACCCCGATGATCTGCAGTTGATGGAGATGGAAAATCCCGGTTTCCAAAATGGGGAAGAGGTGTCTTTTTCAATGGAAAGAAGGGAGAGAGAGGCTATTATCAGGGCTTTGCAAGAGACTGGCGGAGTCCAGAAGCATGCCGCTGAGCTCCTCAATATCAGCAGGAGATCTCTCTACTACAAGATTAAAAAATACGATATCTCCGTCTCTGAGTATAAATAAGATACCTGGGTCAGAAGGTAATAATGGTATATCCCTTCTCCTGATAAGCCGAAATTGATGGATGGCCTAACATATTGTCCAATAGTTTGATCCCCGCTTTTTCAACAGCCTCAAGTACTCCCAGTTTTGCCGAGCAGGCTTTACAGGCGCCATCAATAAGGCCTGCTTCCTTTGCCCTGTTGTACAGACCGCTGAAAGGGTTATCCTTTTTTTCCAGTTCAGGAATCAGTTTGACAGATGCTCCTTCAAAGACAATGAGTACATCTTCTTCTCTGTCATGCATATCCAAAGCGTTGAGAAGAACATGGACAAAACACATCATTTCACCGTTAAAGGCATATAGGCAGTTCATAGGGGCCCCCTGATAATGAGAGGAGTGTTAGTATCTTATCAGCACACTTCACCCTCACATTTTGGCGCTACACAAAACAACTGTATAGCCGGATTGTAAACGAAAATGTTTATTTTGTAAAAGGCTCCGATGAATTTTGGAGAAAAAAAGGATTTTTATTGTCTGGCCAGTTGAATGTGGGAGACGATGATTTTTTCAAGCGATCCTTCGGCTATTACCTTGCCTAGTATGTTTACCTCCCGGCCAACGATTCCGCTGAAGTTGCCGCCAGCCAAGATATAGGTTTTTGATGCGGTCACAAGCACTGTTCCTTTAGGTATTTCTTTTACAGTTCCTGTGAACACCAGATTATTTACATAGGATTCAAGTTGCGCCGGAAATACGTCTGGTGGAAGTGTGCGAATCTTTTGGTAGTCTGTTCCAAAACATATTTGAGTCTGGATAGCAACGATGAGGAAACAAAGGAAAAATGAGGGGGAAATGTAAACTTTCATGGCTGCCTTTTCTATGATGCGTTATCCAAAAGCTAATGCTCTCTAGTAATGTTTGTATGCAAATCGCATGCCGCTCTTGCAATGATATGTTTTTGCATGGAAAAATGTAAAAACATGGTGGCGTTGAAACGGAGGAAAACAATTTCTGCTCGCTGGGAGTGCAGAATTTTCCCACTGTCCTCATCAGTTTTCATGGTGCAACCCAAAGTCTATGCCTACCTTTTCACTGCCAAAAACTTTGAAGTTGACACTGTCCGAGCTGATGAGAAATCCGGACTGCTGCATGACAATGATGATTTTGTAATCTTGTTTCTGCCTCGATTTTCCAGTAATCAGCGTGTCAACATTGTGTAATGCCCAGGAAGGTATGCCAGATGGAGCCTGTGTTGAAATGTTTTAAGAGGGTGACGGGAAGGGGTGCCAGCTCTTCTCGTATTTTTTTCATTTCGCTGGTGAGCAGCCCTGAGAGGATAAACCATTTCTGATTAAGAAATCCGGGTGAGTGGATGATTTTTTTCATAACATCATAATGAATATTGGCGATAAGAAGATCTGTGGGAATGGTGGTGAAAGAAGGAGCATCACCCTGGAGCACCATGACACGATCCTGCATGGTATTCAGCGAGATATTTTTTCTGGTAGTCTGACAGGCAAGATAGTTACAGTCCAGTGCAATTACTTTTTTACAGCCACGCGCACCACCTGCCAGTGAGAGGATGCCTGTGCCACAGCCCAGATCGAGCATGGTGTTCACCTTTCCACCGGAACAGGCGATGTCGAGCGCCATCAGGCAGTCCCGGGTTGTGGGATGAAGACCGTTACCAAATACCAACCCGGGATCAAGTATCAGAGAGGTGGAGGGCTCCCCTTCAGGCATCGTAAACCAGGGCGGTACTATGAGAAATGAACCGATTTGTTTTGGTTCAAGCGCCCCTCCCTGCCATTGCGAGTAGGTCATTTCGTATGTATCTATCAGGGTAAGCCCAGGATTATTATGTAGTATCTCAGAGAGGGTTTCTGGAGCGGGCTTGAGAAAAAAGAGAAAGGAAAAACCATCTTCTTCCCAGGTGCCAAGATAGTTTTGGTTCACAATTTGCTTGTCTTTTGCTATTCTGCCCTCAAGATAATAGATGAAAAGCGTTGCGTCCGGGAAAATGTTTACCATATGTTTTTTCCATGGTGGGTATTCCTGTTGATCTGTTTGTGAAGCTGTTCAGGAATATAGCCGCCTGGTATACTGGATCAAGTTTTTTTTAATAATAAAGACATATCGTTTGGGTGATATATGATCGTATGTGTAGACTTCGATGGTACCATTGTGGATCATCAATTTCCTGAAATTGGCCAGCCGGTTCCTGGCGCGATTACATGGCTGAAGAGACTCAATAAGCATGGGGCAAAATTAATTTTGTATACCATGCGTTCTGACAGTGCTGTTTTCAAATCCGCTCTGACAGATGCGAAAAAATATCTCTTCGAGGCTGGGGTATCGATCTATGCGGTTAACGAAAACCCATCTCAACAGAGCTGGACTTCAAGTCCGAAGGTATATGCTGATGTCTATGTGGATGACTCAGCCTTTGGCTGCCCCCTGATCTATCCCAAAGGGTTCGCAAAACCCTGCGTCGACTGGAATACGGTAGGGCCTGAGCTGGAGAGCATGTGTCTTGCCAGAAGATAAAGGTGTTCCCTTATATTTTATGGCATATCATTATGTCTCCTTTATCAGGTTTTCAGAATATGGTTACATAATTTTGTCCGCTGGCGCTGCGGGAAAACGGAGTTTGAGATAATTATCAGGATAGTCAAAAAGTGCATCATGGAATTTTTACAAAAGGAAAATGCGATGAAACCCAGAGTCGTAAGGCTGCACAGAGCCATCGACGATATGAAGGCATACTGCTTTAATATTGAATCATCCAGAGTTTTAACTGCCGATGAGCTGCACTGTCTCCGTTTAATTCTGGCTGACGGTTTTCAGCCTGATACTGTTGCAGCAGAACCTGTGTTGAGAGGAGACAGGGTTGTTGAAATAGGGCCGCGGTTGAACTTTGCCACCGCCTGGTCTGCAAATATGGTGTCTATCTGTAAGGCCGTGGGGCTTGACACCATTACACGTGTTGAGAGATCGAGACGCTATCTGGTACCTGATGAGGTGGCGATACAGACCTTTATTGAGCAGCACCATGACCGTATGACGGAATGTCCCTACCCTGAACCGCTCTCCAGTTTTGAAACTGCTATTATCCCTGAGGAGGTGTATGAAATAGACCTGATTGGCAAAGGGGTTGATGCACTCGATGAAATTCCTGGAATATCCATGGATGCGTGGGATCGTAAACTCTATTATGATTATTTTGTCAGGAAACAGAAGCGTAACCCCACCATAGTCGAGATTATGGATCTCAACAATGCCAACTCGGAACATTCCCGGCACGGCTTTTTTAGAGGAAAGATTGTTATAGACGGCAAAGAACAGGAGGCACCGCTTTTTCAGCTTGTCACAGATACATTGCGGGCCAATCCTAAAGGTTCGGTCGTTGCCTTTAAGGATAATTCCAGTGTGATAGCTGGCTATGATATCACTACAATACTTCCTGAAAAACCTGGGAAGGTCTCAAGGTTTATCGAAAAAACGGTGCATTATGATATCCTTCTCACCGCTGAAACGCATAATTTCCCCACAGGTGTCGCGCCGTTTCCCGGGGCCGAAACCGGAACCGGCGGAAGAATACGCGATGTGCAGGGTACCGGAAAAGGCGGGCTGGTAATCGCTGGTACAGCAGGCTACTGTGTGGGGGATCTCAACATTCCTGGTTACAGCCTCCCCTGGGAAAACCAGTATGCATGTCCTGCTAACCTTGCCTCGCCTCTGGAAATAGAGATTGAGGCCTCCAATGGTGCCTCCGATTACGGCAATAAATTTGGCGAGCCGCTGATTCAGGGGTTTACCCGATCTTTTGACATGAAGCTGCCCACGGGCGAGAGATGGGCCTATCTGAAACCCATTATGTTCACCGCCGGTATCGGACAAATTGATCGGACACAGGCTGAAAAAGGGGCTCAGGAACAGGGGATGCTCATCGTTCAGGTGGGCGGTCCCGCTTATCGTGTTGGTTTTGGCGGTGGTGCCGCATCCAGTATGCTCCAGGGCGAAAATGTATCAGAGCTGGATTTTGACGCAGTGCAGCGCGGTGATGCCGAGATGGAACAGAAGATGAACCGTGTCGTCAGGGCGTGTAATGAGATGGGTGATAAGACCCTGATCGAGGTGATCCATGACCAGGGCGCGGGCGGCCCCGCTAACGTCTTAAAGGAGCTGGTCGAGAAATCCGGCGGTTGGGTGGATATCAGGAAGATCCGGGCTGGTGACCCGACAATGTCTGTCCTGGAACTGTATGTTTCCGAATATCAGGAGCGTACAGGTTTTCTCATCCGTTCTGAAAACATTGAGCAGTTCCAGGCAATCTGCGACCGTGAGAAGGTTGGCTGTGAAGTGTTGGGAGAGGTTACCGGCAACCTTCGTTTTGTGCTTCGTGATTCGAAAAATAACACCACCCCTGTCGATATTGAAATCAATGCGCTGCTGGGCAATATCCCGCAGAAAACCTTTGCGGATAAACGGGTCAATGGATCTTTTACAGCCATTGAATACGATAAAAAACATGATGTGTTTGACGCGTTGGACAAGGTGCTTCGTCTTGTCGCTGTTGGTTCCAAGCGTTTTTTAACCAGCAAAGTGGACAGGGCGGTAACAGGCCTTATTGCCCGTCAGCAGTGCTGCGGGCCTAATCAACTGCCGCTTGCCGATGTCGCTGTTGTGGCACAGAGTCATTTTGGTAAAACAGGTATCGCAACGGCGGTAGGTGAACAGCCCCTAAAAATGATTGTTAGCCCGGAGGCGGGTGCACGCATGGCAGTGGGAGAGGCACTCACCAATCTCATGTGGGCGCGGGTCGAGGATATTGAACAGGTCAAGTGCTCGGCAAACTGGATGTGGGCGCCGAAACTGAGAGGTGAGGGGGCGGCCATATATGATGCAGCGAAAGCCATGCGTGATGTGATGATCCCGCTTGGCATAGCTGTGGATGGCGGAAAAGACAGCCTGTCGATGGCCACCATGGTGGGTGGGGAGACCGTTAAATCACCCCGTGAGCTTGTTGTTTCGCTGTACGGCGCGATGCCTGATATCACCCGGGTTATTACACCGGATATAAAGGAACCCGGTTCCATTCTCATGTTTATTGATCTTGGTGGCTACAATAACAGGCTGGGTGGCTCAGCATATGGTCAGACCATCGGTCAGCTCGGTATGCATGTACCGGATATGCAAGATCCTGGCATTGTTCGGCACTGCTTTGATGTGGTACAGCGCCTGATAGACAGGCATCTTATCCTTGCCGGCCATGACAGGAGTGATGGCGGTTTGATAACAACCCTGCTGGAGATGGCGTTTGGCGGCAATTGTGGTTTCAAGGTAACTGTCCAGGGCTGGGAATCCGCTATTGCCTCACTGTTTTCAGAAGAGCTGGGCGTTGTATTGGAGGTGCGTGAGGATACCCTGGAAGAGGTGAAAAATGAATTTGACCTTGTCGGCATCGCCTATGAGATCCTGGGAAAAACCACGGTTGAGCCGCAGATAACAGTCTATTATAACGATGAGCTTGTCTTGAATAAGTCCATGTTTTTACTGCGGCAGATCTGGGAGGAGACCAGCTATCAGCTGGAGCGGCTGCAGATGAACTCTGGCTGTGCCGAAGAGGAAAGACGGGCGATCTTCCAACGTACCGGCCCGCGGTACATCCTGCCTTTTACCCCGGTTCCGACCCCTGGCGATATCCTCAGCAGACAGGATAAGCCGAAGATCGCCATTCTCAGAGATGAGGGCTGCAACTCGGACCGGGAGATGACATCAGCCTTTTATGCGGCAGGTTTTGAACCCTGGGATGTAACCATGACCGATCTTTTGGAACGGCGCGTTGATCTCGAGGGTTTCCGGGGGCTGGCAGCGGTTGGTGGTTTTTCCTATGCCGACGTCCCGGCATCAGCAAAGGGATGGGCAGCAACCATATTGTTCAACAAACGGCTCAAGGAGATGTTCACCGCATTCTACCAACGAGAAGATGTTTTTTCTTTGGGAATCTGTAACGGCTGCCAACTGTTCAGTCTTTTAGGGTGGGTACCCTGGCCGGGAATGTCTGCTGACAGACAGCCGCGGTTTGTCCGTAATGTCAGCGGCAGGTTTGAATCGAGATGGAGTACCGTGAAGGTGCAGAAATCAAAAGCTGTGCTGCTCAAGGGTATGGAGAATCTTGTTTTTGGCATCCATGTCGATCATGGCGAGGGACGGCTGATCTTTCCTGATGATACCATTATGAAAAAGGTGATCGACGAGGGCATGAGCCCGCTTGTCTATGTCGATGATCAGGGACGAACCACCCAGGAATATCCATTTAATCCCAACGGCTCAATGCATGGCCTTGCCGGCATGTGCTCAAAGGATGGCAGACATCTGGCGATGATGCCCCATCCAGAACGGGCTTTTCTTGCCTGGCAGGCGCATTATCTCCCGCAGGATATGTCGGATATGGAGGTGACGCCCTGGATGCAGATGTTCCAGAACGCCTATAGCTGGTGTTGTAAATAACATCATTATAATGGCGCAGAGGAAATCCGGGCTGGAATTATGGCAGAGGAGGAATTACCCCTCTGGAATAACCGCTCTTATAACAGACCCGGAAAAATATGTCTGGAACGTCATTTGATCTAAAGCATACAGAAATGAGCGGATCGGGTTTCCCTCATTTTATTGCCTAAAAGAAGGAAGGGAGAATGGGCTCTTCCCCCTTCTCCCTGGATGGCAGAGCTCTGTTATCTTGAGATTGCCTGACGGAGCTGTCCTTCGGAGTTGCAGTTGGATGTGCATGGAACAACCAGTATCTTTTTCTGCTCCAAAGGTTCGCTTTGCGTTGTGGCCTGTTCCAGTGTCAGCCCATTTTTCGTGGTATAGGTAGTAACCCATATTTCCATGTTGGAACCGGTCCATTTGCTCCAGAAGAGATAGGCACGGTTGTTCTTCATTTTCATACTGAACTTACCGGAAAATTGATAGCATCCTCCTCCATAGGTTTTCCATGAAAATTTTCTTTTCCCGGATTTAACAGTTTGCCTGCGGTAAAATTTTTCGTATGCCTTGATTGCAAAATCTAATTATTCAAAGTACTCTTTTGTTTCTATCTTCTTGAAAGGAAAGAACTTGAGCATATTCTGTTTTGTTGCTATCAACACGGGGAATACTATGCAGACAAAGGAATGCAATGAGCTCATCCGTAAAATGATATTTGACCTGCCTGACGGAAAATATGAAAATTCTGTTGATAAACCCCCGTTCTGAAGACGATTATTTCAGAAATGCGATCGAAGAAGTGAAACTGGTTGCCAAAATGATGAAAAAGGGCAGCCATGCGGCTTTTGCCCCCTTGGCTCTGGTGACTGTGGCTGCTCTGACTCCCGAAGAGCATGACGTTGCAATTCATGATGAGTTTATGAATGGCCCCGCTGAGGATTTTGTCGGGGATAGTACTTATGATGTGATTGGGATCACCACTCTTGTAAATCAGGTGCAGCGGACCCTCGAACTTGCCCGTAACTTTCGCAAGATAAGTCCTGGTTCCTGTCTGGTTGTAGGTGGAGCCGGGACGATGAAACTGGATGTTGAGGCGCTGGCCCTGTTTGATGTTGTTTTTTATGGCGAGGCGGAATGTACCTGGCCCCGGTTTCTTGATGATATGAAAAAAGGGAAACCCGCTGCTAAATACCAGCAGGTTTCCAAGCCTGATTTGACAATATCTCCTGTTCCAAGATGGGAACTTATGGGGGATCTTGTTTCCAAGTATGGCGCTGTGGCGGTCCAGACTACCAGGGGGTGTCCTTTTGACTGTGATTTTTGTGATGTCATTTACATTTATGGGCGCAAGCAGCGGTCAAAAAGGATAGAACAGGTGCTTGAAGAGGTGAAGCTGGTTCAGCGCATGGGGGCCAAGCTGATTATGCTGGCTGATGATAATTTCGGTGCCAGCAGAAAATACTGTAAGGCACTTTTGCGTGAGCTGATAAAGTTTAACCATTCCATCGAGTTTCCTCTGGGGTATATAACCCAGTCAGATGTGACAATTTCCGAAGATGATGAACTCCTTGAACTCATGGCTGATTGCAACTTTATCCAGGTGTTGCTGGGGATTGAGTCCTCTGACAAGGATGCCCTGGAAGATATCAATAAGAAGCAGAATCTCAGAACCGATCTGGTATCTGCTATACGGAAAATCCAGTCTTATTCCATCCCTGTACTGGGGTCGATGATCATCGGTATGGACTCGGATGATCACACCGCTTTTCAGCGGACCATTGATTTTATAGAGGCAACGAATATCATGGACCATAACTGTCACCCTCTCATGGCTCCAGCAGGGACAAGGCTCTGGTATCGAATGGAGAGAGAAGGACGTCTGGTTAACCTGGACAGCAAGGGGCAGGACAAGATGGATATCCTTACCAATATTATTCCGAAAAAGATGACAAGAACAGAGCTTATTGAAGGGCTTGCCGATTATTCTGATGTGGTCTTTCAGCCGGAACACTTTGCCAAAAGGGTGATCGGGTTTATCCATGGAGTGAAGAGGAAACCGGACGTGGGCAAGGTTAAAATAAAGGCATCAACCTTCTGGAAGTTCAGAAAAATGATGACCCGCACCCTGTTCTATTATACCTTTGGTGTGTCCAAGGGGCACCGGAAAGCATTTTTTTCCATCATGCGTGAAACCATGCGGCACGCTCCGTTTCTGATGCCCAAGCTGATGTTTCTCTACACCTCATTTCTGATCAACGAGAAACGGGCCGCCGTCGCCGCAAAGCAGTCTCGGGAATATGTCGCATGGGAAAATGAACACCCAGAGTTGATCGTGCGCGTTGAGCCGAGCCTGCCGTTTACCGATGCTGTCAGCGAGAACCGGGAAGAGATCTGCCGTACAGCCTACGGACATGTGAGAAAAAGTGTCGGTGAAAAAGAAACTCTCTATAGGCTTGTTATCGATGCCTTGGCCGATTACTGTATGCGGTTTGGCAATGAGCTGGAAGAATTTGATGATATCCAGAAACAGTATGTGAGAGAAAGCTGTGACAGGGTGCTGCAGGCCAATGAAGAGACATTGGCAAAGGTCGTGGGGGAAGAGCTTCCTGAAGACAGGCTGCCTGCAAATTTCACCCGGGTGATTATGGATACATTGGATTATTCTTTACGAACAAATGCGTAGAGATAGAGAGGTGTTAACTGTTTGTCAGAGTTCAGCATAGGCGGCACCAGTGAAGTCTGCGCTTATCCGAAGTCTGCGCTTATCCGAAGTCTGCGCTTATCTGCTTATTATAACAAACTTTGAATCTGGTGCCGCCTGAACTGATGGAAAATCAGGACATAGCTCAACCTGAGTTTCTCATGAATTTATATTGCCGCAATGGCCTCAATCTCCAGGGGTGAGCCCAATGGCAGAGCAGCCACCTGAACCGTTGATCTGGCAGGTTTGTTTTCTTCAGTGAAGTATGTCTCGTATGCCTTGTTAAATACGGGAAAATCATTCATATCTGCCAGAAATACTGTGGTTTTGACAACGCTGTTCAGATCTCCTCCTGCTTCTTTTAGGATGTTTTCCAGATTTGCCAGGATTGTCTGAGTTTTTTCGGTGATGGAACCTTCTACCATCTTCCCTGTTTTCGGATCAATTGGCAGCTGGCCGGAAATAAATAAAAGGTTGTTGCTTACAATGGCCTGAGAGTAGGGGCCAATGGCTGCCGGTGCCCCGTCTGTCTGAATTGCTTTTTTCATATATACCTCTTCCTATAATGGGTTATTTGTTATAGACTCTTATAATCAAGCCCTAATCAATTCCTGATTTTTATGAACTTTTTGTGATACAGGAAAATCAGGACGACATCTTTTAAGAGAGTAATAAGTATCTGCAAAACTTGCAACGGGGTAATTCTACAATTTGACAGTTCTGTCCAGGTGTTTTTTATGAAACTTCATATAGTTTCCTGTTGCACCCGCTGCTCAGATGATTATTTCTCTTACAGAGATGCATGCAGGGTATCAGGTGGGAAAACCGGAAGAAACGGGAGAAAACATGCGTTTGTTACTTGTAGAAGATGATACAAAGATAGCATCCTTCATAAAAAAAGGATTTGTTGAGGCTGGCTACAGTGTTGATGTCTGCAATGATGGCGCAGAGGGGCTCTCACTTGCATTAACAGAGCCTTATGACGTGGCGATCATGGATATAATGCTGCCGCATCTTGATGGGCTGACCATAATTGAAAAGATGCGTGAGCATGGTGTGACGATTCCGGTCTTGATCCTCAGCGCAAAACAATCGGTTGATGACCGGGTTCAGGGATTGCAGCGGGGCGGGGATGATTACATGGTAAAACCCTTCTCCTTTTCTGAGCTGCTGGCCCGCGTGCAGGCCCTGATCCGGCGTGACAAATCAAACACCACGTCCACTAAACTCATGGTTGGCACACTGGAAATGGATCTTCTCCGCCACGAGGTCTTCAGAGATGGGCAGCGTATCGAGCTGCCGGCCAAGGAATATGCCCTACTGGAATATATGATGCGTAACCCCGGTGCTGTTATTTCCAAGACGTCGATTCTGGAAAAAGTCTATGATTATTCCTTTGATCCTCAGACAAATGTTGTTGATGTGCTGGTATGCCGGCTCAGGAACAAAGTGGATAAAGCCTTTCCTGTAAAAATGATCCATACGGTGCGTGGTATGGGCTATGTTCTTCGATAAACGGGAAAAATAACATGATGTTTTCTCACTGGCTGAAAACGCTCTTTTTCAGGAGAAAGTATCTGTTTCTCTTTCTTCTTCTTGCGAGTGTCTTTGTCATTTTTTTGGGTATTTCCACCTTTTTTCTGCGCTTTACGCTGCAGCGCTACTGTGTCAATATGGTTGAAAAGAGTCTTACAAACCTTATTGAAACCAGGCAGCCAGCGTTTCTTGTTGCTGAAAACAAGGCTTCAACTGAAGGTTTGGGAGGGCTCTCCTTTATACGGTTGATAAGAGAAGGGAATGAAATCTATTTTTCAGAAAATCCGCAGCTCGATGAAAAACTGCAGTTACTGCTTTCTCCAGGAGAGGCTCATTCACTTGTCTGGGTGAGCCTGGATGAACGAGATGCCGCAGGGGACTGGGTTATCCGCACGGTGACGGTGCAGAACTCAATGATAGTGCAGGGTGGTCGAAGGTTTCCAGAGATCCTGGCATTGTATGCGGATATGCGGCTCTGGATGCTCTGTTTTATGGGTATCGGGGTGCTGACAGCTTTGATGTGCAGCCTGGTAATGAAAAAGAGTATGGGTGTTATGCTCTCTGATATTACCGGGTGGCTGAAAAGTGGCAGGACTATTACAGATGATGATTCTATACTGCACGATACCGAGGTGTATAAACTCTATTCTCAGATAGAGGATATCGTCAAACAGAACAGGCTGCTCGTTCAGGAAATGCAGGAATCTCTCGATAATGTTGCCCATGATCTCAGGACTCCCATGACCAGGCTGCGCTCTGTTGCTGAGTATAGTCTGCAATCAGATGATATTACCAGGCTCAGAGATGGTCTCTCTGATTGTCTGGAGGAGTCAGAGTATGTACTGTCCATGCTGAACACAATGATGCGTGTCGCTGAGGCTGAAACGGGCATGATGGTGTTACACAAGGAGGTGGTCTCGCTCGTGGCAACGCTTTCAGATGTGGTGAATACCTACGAATATGTGGCAATGGAAAAGGAAATTTCCATTGATCTGGATATAGATGAAAATATAAAAATAGAGGTAGATAGAACACGGATAACGCAGGTCTGGGCCAATATTATCGACAATGGTATAAAATATGGCAGGCGAGGCGGCAGGATAGAGGTACGTGCTTTCGTTACAGAAACGGAGGTCGTTGTCTCATTCCATGATAACGGTATAGGGATTTCCGTCTCAGAGATCGATCGTATCTGGGAGCGTCTTTTTCGGGGTGATCGCAGCAGAACCGAACAGGGTTTGGGGCTTGGCCTCAATTATGTGAAAGCGGTGGTAGAGGCGCATGGCGGCAGGGTTGCGGTGACAAGCATCCTGTCCGAAGAGACCACCTTCTCTGTCACGTTGACATATAACGATCTTCTTCAGTAATATGAAGAAGTATCTTTGTCTGAAATCAAAACAGCCACCTGTTGGTAAGCTGTTGAGGAGTCTTTTCTTCTTGTTATATGTTCCGATTTGGAAGGGGAAGGTATGATGTTTTAATTGGATATGTTTCCGCTGCCATTATCCTCTCTGTGGTTGCATTTTGCAGGCTGCAGTCGTATTGAGTAGTCCTTCCTGGGAGGGGAAATAACAACTATAATGAGAATTTTGTCGATTCTCTAACAGTATAGGTGAAAAAGGTTCATGTACAGTTTTAAAAATGATTACAGTGAAGGTGCTCACCCTGATATCCTCCAGGCTTTAGTGCGTTATAACAGCGAGCAAGAAGAGGGATATGGCTTGGATAGCCATTCTCTGCATGCAGCCGCATTGATACAAAATCTTGTGGGTGATCCTGGGGCAGAGGTGCATTTTATTTCAGGTGGAACCCAGACCAACCTTATAGCCATAAGTTCTTTTTTACGCCCGCATGAGGCCTGCATTACCGTGTCATCGGGGCACATCGCAACCCATGAAACAGGTGCGGTAGAGGCTACCGGCCATAAATTGCTCGCGGTTGCGGGAGAGCAGGGAAAGATAACTCCAGCACTCATAGCTCCTGTGCTCGAAGAGCATTATTTTGAACATATGGTAAAGCCACAGTTGGTATATATCTCCAACCCGACGGAGCTGGGAACGGTTTATACACGAGATGAGCTTGCTGCTGTATCTGCATACTGTAAAGAAAAAAAATTGTTACTCTATCTCGATGGTGCCAGGCTTGGATCAGCACTGGTTTGTAGAGAGGCAATGCTCGATTTGAAGACGGTGTATTCTTTGACAGATGCCTTTTTTATAGGTGGTACCAAGATGGGGGCAATGCTCGGTGAGGCACTGGTGGTGAGAAATCCTCGGTTGAGAGATGAGCTGCGATATCTTATCAAACAGCGTGGAGCGATGCTTGCCAAGGGACGGCTTCTTGGCATTCAATTTGAAGAATTGTTCGACAAAAACCTCTACTTCCAACTGGCTGAACATGCCAACAGCATGGCACAGTTACTGGCAGAAAAACTTGCAGAGTTAGGGTGTGGTTTCTGGATAGATTCACCGACAAATCAGATCTTCCCTATTATGAGCAACAGGGCAATAGAAAGACTGTCTGAAAGCTTTGATTTCTATGTCTGGGAAAAGGTCGATAAAAGACATGCTGCCATTCGTCTCGTCACCTCCTGGGCTACGAGAGAAGAAGATGTTCAGAGTTTTATTGATGCCTGTACGGATATCAGGGAGGAACTCTCACTTTGATAGAAACCAGTCTGCTACTCTTTTTTCGCTCTTACCAGATAAGTTTCAAACCACTATCCTGGATGGCTCATTAAAAACATTGAGCTTCTCAGGTCTGGCATAGGCACATAGGGTAGCCCCTGCTCTTTTGGCAATAGCCAGTCCCAATGAAGAGGGGGCAGTGCGTGACATGATGATAGGAATACCAATACGAG
>PDWJ01001168.1_pt1 | contig 33601 bp, 25 predicted proteins | sample 1430881 | NCBI WGS metagenome assembly PDWJ01 (sample SAMN01162460, study PRJNA174530) | Oral metagenome, whole genome shotgun sequencing project. | biome: Marine environment; feature: Marine mammal; material: Swab sample of the gingival sulcus; isolation source: swab sample of gingival sulcus...
GCTCAATAAAGTATGCTACCGAAATTTTTATAAACTACCCTGTAAATAAATTGATCCAAAAATTAATAAGAACTTAACAGCCCTGCTTGGAGAAGGGGGCAGGGGGATTGATCTTAAAATATTACTAATTGTACATTATTAATTGTTAATTGAAAAACATCTCGATACAAATTTGTTCGTAACCTCACAAATTTACTCGATGTGACAAACCTAGTTAATACTAATGACAGATAAATTAAGTATAAATTAGCCAAATTGATAAAAACTTAATTAATTGAATTATATACCTAAAAGCCCAATAGCTAAGGGCTAAAAGCCAATAGCCGAAAGTTAATAACCAAAAACAAAGAAAATGAAAAAAAATATCATCATAACAGGATCTTCACAAGGAATTGGTTTTGAAACCGTTAAAGAATTCGCCACAAGTTCTAATTATAAGATTATAGCCATATCCAGAAATGAAAATAAATTAATGGCATTGAAAAACGAATGCTTAAAGAAAAATCCAAAAGCAAACGTTTTTCCCATAGCATTTGATTTGGTAACAGGCGATTATCAACATACATTATTACCTTTTATTCAATCCCATTTTTCATCTATTGATATACTTATCAATAATGCCGGAAAGCTTATTAGCAAAACTTTTAGCGAACTTAATGAAGTTGATTTCGACCAAGTATTTGATGTCAATATCAAAAGCATATTCAAATTAACACAAATGTGCTTACCTCTAATGAATAAAGGAAGCCATATTGTTAATATTTCAAGTATGGGAGGAGTTCAAGGCAGCGTAAAGTTCCCGGGATTATCAATATATAGCGCCAGCAAGGGAGCGGTTTCTATATTTACCGAAACATTAGCAGAAGAGCTAAAAGAGCAACAAATCAGTATAAATGCATTGGCTTTGGGTTCTGTACAAACTGAAATGTTATCTCAGGCTTTCCCTGACTTTAAAGCAGCCCTTACCCCACAAGAAATGGCAACCTATCTATGTGAATTTTCTCTCAACGGACACAAATATTATAATGGGAAAGTATTGCCCGTATCCTCAACTACTCCATAATTTTAAAGATACTACATAAAAAAACACCTTTAAAATTATTTCAAAGGTGTTTTTTTATCTTCAGTAGTTTTCTTATTTCAAAACTTCTTTCAATTTATCCTCTAAATCTTCCCCTCTCAAATTTTTTGCAATAATTACGCCTTTTTCATCTAATAAAAAGTTTTGAGGAATAGACATCACACCATAAATTTGGCTTACAGCATTTCTCCAACCTTTTAAATCTGATACATTTTTCCAGGTTAATTTATCCTTTTCAATGGCATCTAACCATCTTTGTTTATTTTGATCAAGTGATATACCCAAAATAGTAAAGTTTTTATTTTTAAACTTTTCATATGCTTTTACTACATTTGGATTTTCTTTACGGCAAGGTGTACACCATGACGCCCAAAAATCTAACAACACATATTTACCTCTAAATTCTTTTAAAGAAACATCTTTTCCATCCACATCTTTCATAGTAAAATCCGGTGCTACTTTTCCTATTTCCGTATTCTTTAACACTGTTAACCTTTCATTCAATTTTTTAAAATATTCAGATTTACGAGCTGTAGAATCAAAAATATTTACCACTTCCTCTAATTTTTTAACATCATAAACATATGCTGAACTGAAAGCAACATACGCCGAAGCTATACTGTTTGGATTTTCTTTGATGAAATTATCATTATATAAGGTTATTAAGCTATCTACTTTCTGATACTTATTCTCCGCCTTTTTCATTCCCTCTGTATCTTTCTGCTTTTGTGCTACCTGATATTCCTTATAAATCTCACGTTGTTGTTTCACATAATCATTAATACCTTCACGATATGTATTATAACTTTCTTGTGTTTTAGAACCCAATACCTCAAGATTTTTTAAAGAATCTACATCTCCTTTAATTTCGATATCAGCTGCTTCTACAAAAAATGGAATTTCAGGTCTAACTTTTTCAAACTTTAATACAAATTGCTGCGGAATATCAATTTTTCCTTCAAAAGTAAAAGCTCCGTTATTTGATTTTACAGAATCTTTAATTTCAAAATTTTCTCCCACTAAATGTTTAAGGTAAACCATTTGATTTTCTAAACCAATAATATTTCCTTTAATCTCATAAGCGTCTTTTGCTCTTTGATTACAAGCCACAAAAAACAAGCTAATAACAGCTAATAAAACAATGTTTTTTTTCATACACTTAACTTTTGTTTGACTTTCCTAAAATATCAGGATTGTCTTTATTTAAAATTTTATTTATATTTCTTTATTCCACCATTACTTTTAAATAGCAAAATTACAATAAAAATCATTACCAAAGTAATGATTGAATTAATCGTTATTCTATAAAATAGATTTACCACATCTATACCCCTAAAAGATTCCATCACATATAACAATGTATGATGTATGAAAGTAAGAATAAACGAATATAAAATAAACCAACGCCATTTCATTTCATGTACTGTCGGACTATATTTAGTTTCCAAATCTTGTTTAGTGGATATTTGTTTAATAATAAATGGACGCAAAAATGCAATCAAGGTTGCTGATGCTGCATGAACACCCATACTATTGGCAAAGACATCAATAATACTTCCCGAAATAAAACCCAATAAAATCAACAATAATCTATTAATATGAATGGGAAGAATCAAAATAAAAAGAATATAAATATATGGGTTAGCATATCCAAAAAGATCTACTTTATTGAACAATGTTATTTGAAAAAAAGTCAATAAAACAAAATATGCTATGTAAAATAAATATTTCTTTATCATTGTTTAATCAATAAACTATCTATTTCTTTTCTATCTACATTTTTTATAACATAGCCCATATCTAATTGATTAAAATCTTCAATGTAGCTAAATGTTATATCATACACATCACTTCCTAATTTTATTTCAAAATCTTTAACTATACCTATTGGAATATTCTCAGGAAAGATTTGAGAATAACCACTCGTAAAAATAGTATCTCCTGCTTTTAAATTAACATGTGCCGGCACTTCCATCATCTTCCCTACCCTATAATCATTACCTTTCCACATGATAGAACCCATTTGATTATCTTTCAACTTTGCCGTCAACTTCATATTCCCGTTAAGCAATGACATGACCCATGAATAATGCTGTGAGGATTTTACGATAATACCTAACACCCCTTTTGTACCCACAAGTCCCATGTCTTTATCCACTTGATTTTGCTTTCCTTTATCAATCATAATATAGTTATCATGATAGGCTACGGAATTGTGGATAATATCAATCGGTTCATAAATATATTTGAAATGATATAATGAATCCTTTGTTGTATAACGAATAGTATCAATGGTTATATTTATTGCATCATCAACTTTTTGATATTGAGATATATAACTCATTAATTTCTGATTTAGCATAGCATTTTCTGCCAACAGTTTTTCATTTGCCCTTATCAAATGGGTATAATCAAACAACTTATCTGAGTTTTCACTAAAAACTCCAACAATATCCATCGCAGATTCAGAAAAAACACTTCGATGATAAGACGATTGATTTAATAACCAAATAAAAGAAAGAATTTCTAAAAAAATGAATAAGAAAACAAATGCGTACTTTTTTAAAACGGCAAACAAAAAACGCATATCCCTATGTTATCAAAAAAATTACTTAATCAAGAAAGAAAACTTATCAAAATTCTTCAATGCTACGCCCGTACCTCTTGCAACAGCTCTCAAAGGATCTTCAGCTAAATGTACAGGAAGTTTTGTTTTTTGACGCACCCTTTTATCAAACCCTCTCAATAAGGAACCGCCACCTGCCAAGTAAATCCCTGTACGGAAAATATCAGCAGACAGTTCCGGAGGCGTCATCTCCAACGCACTCAAAATAGCCATCTCTACTTTTGAGATAGACTTATCTAAAGCATGAGCAATTTCGTTATAATTAACCATAATTTCTTTAGGAATACCCGTAAGCATATCTCTACCATGAACCGCTAAATCATCCGGTGGGTTTTCCAAATCAGTAACTGCTGCACCCACTTCAATTTTTATCCGTTCGGCAGTACGTTCTCCAATATGAATATTATGCTGTTTACGCATATAATCCACAATATCTGCCGTAAAATCATCTCCGGCAACTCTAATGGATTTATTATTTACAATACCTCCCAAAGCAATTACTGCAATTTCACTTGTGCCTCCTCCAATATCTACAATCATATTTCCGGTAGGTTCCAATACATCAATACCTATTCCAATAGCAGCTGCCATTGGCTCATGAATTAATCGAATATCTTTGGCGCCGGCTTGCTCTGCCGAATCTTTTACCGCTCTCTCTTCTACTTCGGTAATACCTGAAGGAATACAAATAACCATTTTCAATGCAGGAGGAAATATTGATTTTTTCTTGCTAACAGTTTTAATCATCTCCCGCAACATGTATTCTGCCGATTGAAAATCAGCAATAACACCATCTCTTAGCGGTCGGATGGTTTTAATATTTTCATGTGTTTTCCCATGCATCATCATGGCTTTTTTTCCAAAAGCTATAATTTTACCGGAACTTCGCTCTATTGCTACTATTGAAGGTTCATCTACGATAACCTTGTCATTATGGATGATGATTGTATTAGCTGTGCCTAAATCAATCGCAATCTCTTTTGTAAAAAATGAAAATAATCCCATTGGAAATATATTGTATTTTGAGTATTAATGTTTAAAATGTCTATTACCGGTAAAAATCATTGCCATACCATTAGCATTGCAATAATCAATAGAGTCTTTATCTCTGATAGAACCTCCTGGTTGTATAACAACGGAAATACCTGCTTTGTTTGCTATCTCAACAGAATCTGCAAAAGGGAAGAAAGCATCTGATGCCATAATACCTTCATTTAAATCCAAATTGAAACTTCCTGCTTTCTCAATTGCTTGCTTTAGAGCATCCACACGAGAGGTCTGCCCTACTCCACTTGCCAACAATTGTTTTCCTTTTGCCAATACAATGGCATTCGATTTTGAATGTTTTACCAGTTTGTTTGCAAATATAATATCTTCTGTTTGATTTTCCGAAGGTTTTGTGGTTGTAACGACCTTTAAATCGGAAATATTTTCAATCTTCGTATCTCTATCCTGCACTAAAACACCATTCAATATGCTTCTAAACTGTTTTTGAGGTAAACGAATTTCTTTTGCCAATAGGATAATTCTATTCTTTTTCTTTTTTAATATTTCTAATGCCGCATCTTCATATCCCGGAGCAATTACTATCTCAAAAAAAATCTTATCCATTTCTATTGCAGTTGCCTCGTCAATAGTTTGATTGGTTACCAATACACCTCCAAAAGCAGAAACAGGATCTCCTGCCAAAGCATCTTTCCAAGCATCTACCAATGCATTCCTTGAAGCGACACCACAAGCATTGGTATGTTTAAGAATCGCAAAAGTAGTTTCATCAAAATCATTAATTAAACTAACTGCTGCATCCAAATCCAATAAATTATTATAACTAATTGCTTTACCATGAAGTTGGGTAAACATTTCATCCATATTTCCATAAAAAGCACCCTCTTGATGCGGATTTTCTCCATACCTCAAAGTTGTAGGATGATTTTTGGATATACGCAAAACAGGCTCATCTTCATCTGCGTTAAAATAGTTGAAGATGGCAGCATCATAATTTGAGCTCTCTGCAAAAGCTTTTACAGCAAACTTTTTTCGATCAGACAAATCCGTTTCACCTCCTTTTTCAAGCAACAATGAGGCTAAATCATTGTACTGATTTCGAGAAGAAACAATCAATACATCATTATAATTTTTTGCTGCCGCTCTAATTAAGGAAATACCACCAATATCTATTTTTTCAATGATTTTACTTTCATCAGATGTTGCTTTTACAGTTTCCTCGAACGGATATAAATCTACAATTACCAAATCAAAAGGTGGAATTTCATAAGATTCCATTTCCTTTATATCTTCTTCCAAATTTCTCCTTCCCAAAATACCGCCAAACACTTTTGGATGTAAAGTTTTTACCCTACCACCCAAAATAGATGGATAAGACGTTAAATCTTCAATCTTTTGTGCTTCTACACCTAAAGAACGAATATAATCATACGTTCCACCGGTAGAATATATTTCAACTTGTTGTTTATGTAAAGTATTGATAATTTGTTCTAATCCCTCTTTATGAAAAACCGAGATTAAAGCTTTTTGAATGCGTTTATTATTTGTTTTATTCATTATTTTTATGAAATTTCTTTTCTTTTTCACAAAGTTATAAAATTTCCCCGAAGTTATTCGAGTTCATCACTTATCTAATCAAAAATAATGCTAAAATTTAATATTTTAATATTATTTTTTTTCCTAAAATAAGGATAAAAATAAAATAATTATACCTTTGCCGGTCAAATATTTTTAATGAGTTATTTACAGCAGTAAATATCTGTATTTAAAAATATTTTTATTATTTAGATAGGTTTTAAATAAAAAGTGCTATATTGCGGCACTATTATTAATAAAAAAAATAAAACATATAAATATGAAAAAAGTTTCAGTTATTGGAGCAGGTAATGTAGGAGCTACTGTAGCACACGTTATTGCTCAACGAGATTTTGTCAAAGAGGTTGTAATATTGGATATTAAAAAAGGTATTTCTGAAGGAAAAGCTTTGGATATGTGGGAAACTTCATCCATTAACCATTTCGATACACATGTAATCGGAGCAACAAATGATTATGCAAAAACAAAAGATTCAGATGTTGTGGTTATTACAGCCGGTATTCCAAGAAAACCGGGTATGTCGAGAGATGACCTTATAAAAATAAATGCCGGTATTGTTGCAGGTGCTACAAAAGAAGCAATAAAACACTCGCCAAACGCAATATTTATCATCGTTTCTAATCCATTGGATGTGATGACTTATGTGGCTTACAAAACAGCCGGAATCCCTGCGAACAAAGTAATGGGAATGGCAGGCGTATTAGACACAGCAAGATATAAATCTTTCTTAGCATTGGAATTAGACACTTCTCCAAATGACATTCAAGCTTTATTATTAGGAGGACATGGCGACTCAATGGTACCTTTAACAAGATATACTTCTGTTAGCGGTATTCCTGTTGAGGAGTTGATCGAAAAGAAAAGGTTAAATGAGATTATTGAGCGCACTAAAAAAGGTGGTGGAGAGTTAGTTAACTTAATGGGCACTTCTGCTTGGTATGCTCCCGGCGCTTCTGTTGCTGATATGGTAGAAACTATCATCAAAGACCAAAATAGAATTTTACCGGTATGTGCTTACCTAAACGGAGAGTACGGATACAAAGATTTATACATTGGCGTTCCGGTAAGATTAAATGAAAATGGTATCGGCAAAATTCTGGAATTGGATTTGAATAAAGAAGAAAAAGAAATGTTTAATCAATCTGCCAGTGCTGTAAAAAAAGTGATGGATACATTAAGTAGCTTAAATATTTTCTAAAAAGAACTTTTAAACGTTAATATTTTGTTTTAACCGCAAAAAAGTAAATTATACTTTATTTGCGGTTTTTTTGTGCTATCTAACCTTAATTTTTATCCAACTCTATTATTCATTTTGATTCCATTTTGACATAAGATTGCTTTTTTTTCATGAGGAAGCAACCAAAATGGTTATCTTTGCATCTTATTCTTATTAAGGAAGCCTCAAAAAAAGATAATTCCATATCACATTAAATTTTTATTGAGCTCCCATAATAACAAAATCAAAATACCGATTTCTTTTGAAATTACTAAAAAACATAAACAGCAATTTACATTTTAGAGAAATGTTTAAAGGCAGCAGTATTTCGATAATTTTTCGAATTCTGTCAGCTTTATCCAGTTATGTTTTTACCTATTTTATCGCAAAATTATATGGTTCCGTAGGGTTTGGTATTTTCTCCACCTCCTGGACTATTTTAATGATTAGTACAGTAATTGGCAAATTAGGGTTTGATACTTCTATTGTACGTTTTATGGCTGAAAATGCTGGTGTTCATGGATTTAAAAACATGAGAATTATCTATAAAAGAGCACTGAAAATGGTGCTTATTTCAGCTACTATTGTTACATTGATTGTCATTGTCTTTTCCAGTTTTATTACTACCCAGTTTTATGATAGCCTTAATACCAACACCGTGGTTTTACTGGTGGCATTGTCCATTATTCCTTATTCTTTGATGAGTTTTAATGCTGAAACACTGAAAGGCATGAAAAAAATCATTCCATTCTCTATTCATAATAATGTTACAGTTTATTTTGGAATGATTATCTTTACTTATATTATTCACACATTCAAACCCCAGTCCATTACAACCATTATTTCTCTTTTCCTTGTGGTTTTTATCCTAATGATTAGCAGCTTCTTAACCCTTAAATATTTTTTAAAATTTTACCCGAAAATTAACAGCCATTATGCTGAAGAAACTCCTGATAAACGAAAGATTCTAAAGATTACATTACCCATGCTATTAACCAATTCAATATTTTTAATGGTAAATTGGACAGATGTATTAATGTTAGCCTATTTCAAAACAGAATCTGATGTTGGGGTTTATAATACAGCATTAAAGATTGCGGCATTAAACTCGATGTTATTGATTGCTATTAATGCCATTGCCATGTCAAAATATGCAGAATTATTTAAAACCAATAAAAAAGCATTTAAAAAGGTGGTAAAATCAGTTTCTACCGTTAGTTTTGTTCTTACATTTCCTGTTTTTTTGCTGATTGCATTTTTTCCAAAAGAAATATTACAGATATTCGGCGAAGATTTCACAGCTGCCTCCACAGTACTTATTATTTTGTCAATTGGGCAATTATACACTTCATTTTCAGGAAGTACCGTAAATTTATTGAACATGGTTGGAAAAGAACGTATATCATTAATAATCATTACGATAACCTTTTTAGTAAATATTACTATGAATTATATTCTCATCCCAATATATGGCATTCTTGGCGCAGCTATTTCCACCTCTTTTTCTGTTATTTTAAATAATATTGTATCAGCTATTGTTATTCGAAAACATATTGGTTTTTGGCCTTTCCCAATGTTCAATATCTTACAAATTAAAAATATATTGCAAGATTTAATTCAAAATATCCGAAAATAATTACAATTACACACAAAAAGACCTCAAAAACATTATTTTTGAGGCCTTTTTTTTATTTTATATTTAATAAGAACTGTTCTTTTAAATACTATTTAAATTTATTGATAATATCTTTTAAAGCATCTTTATGAACAGTATATCCCATCATTTTTAATTTCACATAATCTTCAGTAAAGAAATAGTAACCAAATTCTGCTGATTTCTCATCAATATTACGAGATCCTGAACTTGAATCTTTTACTAAATACCAATCTTTCCCATCTTTATCCACATAATATCCAATAAGGTGCATACCATGATCATCAGTTGTTGAACCGTTAGAAAAACGGAATTGACGTGCTTCCTCATTGATGTAAGCTGAAGGAATATCAAAAGACGGCACAATCGCACAATTGGTTGTGCGCAAGAATCCGGCTTCTGAAACATCACCGCCAATACTCATCGTATAACCATTACGAATAGCATTTTTCAATACCGCCATAAAATCATCTAATGGCATATTATAATAATCTTTTGAATGCCACCAATTGTCAGGCACTTTATATTCCACTTTTTTCCAATATGGCTCTTGCATATATGAAAGTACCTCTACATAATCATCCATATTTAATTTTAAATAATCTGAAAGATAGCTTTTTGGAGTATATTTCTTATTATCTACCATAAAACTTGTTGGCGGAACACCCATATAATGATTCATGATATCTTTAATAGTTGACAATACTTCTTCCTCATTCCAAGCATTATCTTTTGCGATGTTATGCAAATAATTATTCATTTCATTATACATCTTCTCATGGGTATGGAATTTGCGTCCGTGTAATAATCCGGAATAAGCACTTTCCGGACAAACACCATATTTTTTCCAAATACGTGCCACGGCATTTCCCTCAGAGCCTTGCCCAAAAACAGAATTCCCACGTTCTTGAACAAATCGACGGGCTTTCTCCACATATTCCCAATAAGCCGTAAACATTTCAGAAATTTTCACCTCTTTTTTGTACAAACGATACACCTCAGATTCATAGAAAGAAGTGGTTGCAAAATCCCAACAGGTTCCCGCATTTCCTTGAGAAATGGTAGGCTGTGCCCACACCCTATGTTCATCATAAAGATTTACCTTATTGGGTAAGTCATAAGAACTTTGATCCATAAAGAAACGTTTGTCCATTTCCTTATTTTCCAATTCTTGATTTACTTTACGAACATCTTTTAAGATGGAATTTTGATAATATCCCGGCTCATAAGATTTAAAAACAGTCTTGTCTTGTTTTTGTTGGGCAAAAAGACCTGACGTTATTGTCAGGGCAACGCCAAAAAATACTACTTTTTTCATATTTAATTTATTATTGTGATTAATACATTTCTATTTGCAAAGGTAAAAGAGCTTTTTGTGATTTCAAAGTAATATTTGCGGATTTTAAGGGTAATTATTTTATAATAATTTGCAGTCTTGGATTTACAGAATTTATTGTATAAGGAAGAACAATAGATTTGTCAATATATAGAAATTCTAAGTATCTCAAATTAGAAATAGATGCCGGAATTTCTACCATTGGACCACAGTTTACTAAGTTTAATTCAATTAAATATTTCAATTGTCCGATTTCCTTTGGTAATTTAGTCAAACTATTCTTGCCAAGCGTAAAATATTGCAGACTTTCCAAACCACCAATCTCTTTGGGGATAAAAAGTAACAAATTATTGTTTACAAATAGGAATTTCAAGTTTTTTAAATCTCCAATTTCCAGAGGGATTTCTTCTAATTTATTATATTGAACATCAATATACTCAAGATTTTTAAGTGTACCTATCTCAGGTGGTAATTTTGTTAACCGGTTATGTTTTACCGATAATTTTTTCAGTTTTTTCAGTTTCCCGATTTCCGGAGGAAGGGCAGTGATTTTATTACTACTCAAAATAAGTGTTTCCAAATTCTCCAACTCCCCGATTTCTTTAGGAATTGCAGTTAATTCATCTCTGAATAAATATAGTGATTTTAAATTTTTGAGTGTTGCAATTTCAGGTGGTATTTCCCGCAAATTCTTATTCTTTATTTTTAGTTTAATTACCTTATCCGGATTAGCTAATGCTTTATCTAAACTTCTGTATGTCTTACATCCTGTCACTAATAATAGAGGAATTATTAGTATCAAAATCGTTAGTTTTTTCATTTTTGTTGATCTTTTTATTTTTCCTGTAAATTAATAATCTTTTATGAATATCATGTCAATACTAAAAAATAGAATTGATTATATAGCACAACATCAAAGATATAATTTTTTCTAATCTTAATCAATAAATACAACAAAAAAAAAGAAGGAATTCAGTTCATTGAAATGACTTATATCTCAACAACTAAATTCCCTCTTTGAATATGATAAAATAATGAGATGTTTTGAGCATCCCATTATTTTTTAAATCATTTATTAGATGTTATTACATCATGCCCGGCATTCCGCCACCCATACCTGCAGGCATTGCCGGTGCTGGGTTATCTTCCTTAATGTCAGATACTACACAATTTGTAGTCAATAACATACTGGCAATAGATGCTGCATTTTCCAATGCTACACGAGATACTTTCTTAGGATCAATTACACCTGATTTAAATAAGTTCTCATACTTATCTGTTCTGGCATTGTATCCAAAATCTCCTTTTCCTTCTAATACAGCTTGAACTACTACAGAACCTTCACCTCCGGCATTCTCAACAATTTGTCTGATTGGTGCTTCCAATGCTCTTCTAATAATTTGGATTCCCAATTTCTCCTCATCATTATCTCCTTTTACTTTTTTCAAAGAAGAAATAGCTCTGATGTAAGCTACACCACCTCCGGGAACGATTCCTTCCTCAACAGCAGCTCTTGTTGCACTCAATGCATCATCTACTCTATCTTTCTTTTCTTTCATTTCCACTTCACTTGCAGCTCCCACATACAATACAGCTACACCGCCAACTAATTTAGCCAAACGCTCTTGAAGTTTTTCTTTATCATAATCTGATGTACTGATTTCAATCTCAGCTCTAATTTGAGCAACGCGAGCATCAATATCTTCTTTATTACCGGCACCATTTACGATGGTTGTATTTTCTTTGTCAATGGTAATTTTTTCTGCATTTCCTAACATATCAAGTGTAGCGGTTTCTAACTGCATACCTTTTTCTTCAGAAATAACCATACCACCTGTTAAAATGGCAATATCTTCTAACATCGCTTTTCTTCTATCACCAAATCCAGGTGCTTTTACCGCTGCTACTTTAAATCCAGGATTTCTCAATCGGTTTAATACCAATGTTGTTAAAGCTTCATCAGCCACATCTTCAGCTACAATTACTAAAGGACGACCTTGCTGTACAACAGGCTCAAGCACCGGCATAAGATCTTTCATTACAGATATTTTCTTATCACATAATAAGATGTAAGGATTCTCAAATACCGCTTCCATCTTTTCTGTATTGGTAATGAAATATGGAGAGATATAACCACGGTCAAACTGCATACCTTCTACCGTTTCAACATAAGTTTCCATGCTTTTAGCTTCCTCTACGGTAATTACTCCATCACTGGATACTTTTGACATCGCTTCAGCAATTAATTTACCAATTTTAGAGTCGTTATTTGCAGAAATACTAGCAACTTGCTCTATTTTCTGAATATCATCTCCTACCTCTTTGGCTTGTGTTTTTAGATTTGCAACAACAGCTTCCACTGCTTTGTCTATTCCTCTTTTTAAGTCCATAGGATTAGCTCCTGCCGTTACGTTTTTCAATCCTTCTCTTACAATAGCTTGCGCTAATACTGTGGCTGTGGTTGTTCCATCTCCTGCATTATCTCCGGTTCTGGATGCTACTTCTTTTACCATTTGAGCACCCATATTTTCTATATTATCCTCAAGTTCAATATCTTTAGCTACCGTAACTCCGTCTTTTGTGATTTGTGGAGCACCAAAAGATTTGCTTAATACTACATTTCTTCCTTTTGGTCCTAATGTAACTTTTACTGCATCCGCTAATTTATCTACACCCTTTTTTAAAATATCACGAGCTTCGATATCAAATTTAATTTCTTTAGCCATAATTTATTTTTGTTATTTAATTGTTAAAATTATTCTTATTCTTTAAAAGGAAATGCTAAAAATTCCCCCTTTACAAACAATGATTTAGCATAATTTATGCCAAAAACAATTTCCTGTCATTTTGATACGTCAAAAATTCATTATTATGAATAAAACTTAATGAATCATCTCTATAAAATCCCTATAAAAAACTGATAAACAAAATTAAAGCATCAATAATCTCATGATTTTACTTTAACTATTATTTCAAAAAATAAACAATCCATAACAAACTGCTTTTTACTGACAATATGACATTTTTACCAAATTCCAATAAAAAATCCTCAATTTGATATTACAAACTGAGGATTTTTTCATTATAAATAACTTCTATCTCTTTATCCCTGTCTCTTTTTTAGCGTTTTAATCATATCTTCGGTCATTTTATCCAAATCAAATTTTGGATTCCAACCCCATTCTTCTCTTGCGGCTGTATCATCTATTGAATTAGGCCATGAATCTGCAATTTTTTGTTTTACATCATCCACATCATAAGCTAATGTAAAATCAGGAATATACTTTTTGATAGATGCAGCAATAATTTCAGGGTCAAAACTCATTGCTGTAACATTAAAACAGTTGCGATGAATCAATTTTGATGGGTCTGCCTCCATAATCTGAATAGCAGCATTAAGTGCATCAGGCATATACATCATATCCATAAATGTACCTTTTCCCAATGGACAAACATAACTTCCCTTGGCTACTGCTTCATAATAAATCTCCACAGCATAATCTGTTGTTCCTCCACCCGGAGGCGTTACATTAGAGATTAATCCGGGAAATCTAACCCCACGGGTATCTACACCATATTTGTTAAAATAATAATCACAAAGCAACTCACCTGAAACTTTTGTTACGCCATAAATGGTGCGAGGGCGTTGAATGGTATCTTGTGGTGTCTTATTTGCAGGTGTTGAAGGACCAAAAGCACCAATAGAACTTGGAAAAAATACCGCACAATTATTCTCGCGAGCAATTTCCAAAATGTTAATTAAGCCATTCATACCAATATTCCATGCCATCATTGGTTTCCCTTCAGCTACTGCCGAAAGTAATGCCGCTAAATTATATATAGTATCAATTTTATGTTTCTTTACAACCTCATAAATAGCATTTTTGTCTGTTACATCCAATTTATAAAAAGGACCATCAACAGAAAATCTTTCTCTTACCGCTTCATTTCGGTCGGAAGCTACCACATTTTCTACACCATAAATTTTTCGTAAAGCAACTACTAATTCAGAGCCTATCTGTCCTCCGGCTCCCGTAACCAATATTTTCTTCATTTATTATTTGTTTTTAGATTTTATTTTTTATTCGTTTTTAGATTTTTTCTTTATTATTTTTAGATGCATTTTTTCAATTAATAATTAGTAATGTGCAATTAGCAATTAATCAATCCCCCTGCCCACACACCGCTTCGACTCCGCTCAGCGACCGGCTAACACACTTCGATCTTCGAACTTCCTTCTTCCAGCCTCTTTATTCACAATTCATAATTTTCTCACCCCTCAGCTTTCCCGTTTTTTCATCAACAATAGGAATAGCTGTGGCTGTATCCAACGTAAGTGAGTAAGGAATAACACCATCCAATCCTCTTCTTTTTAGCCTGTTAAAATGATCTGAACGCTTTAGATATGATAACATATCGTCTTTTCCCGCTTTCCACATATCCATTGCTATAAGTGCTGAATCACAATGAGAAATAAAAGATTGATCTTGAAGCAAGCTATCTGCTAATGCTCCTGCAAATAAGGTGTCCTCAATACAGAATGTATTTCGATAACCACTACATAAAATATAAACGTCCTTCCCTTGTTTTTTAATCCATTGCGAAAGTGCAGTATAATTATTAAATGCACCAATAACTACTGTTGCTTGTCTGTCAATAGATTCTTGAATGACTTTTGTTCCGTTTGTAGTACTATAAACGATAGTTTCTCCGGATAATTTACCACTCATAAAATCATGTGCCGAATTTCCCAAATCTGCAAAATCCAACTTTTTACCTTCCCTTTCTGATGCTACAATATAGCCTTTATCTTTATAGGATTTTGCCTCCTGTATGGTTCTTACGGGAATAATTGATTTTACACCATGCTCAAATGCTGCGACAATAGAAGTAGTTGCCCTAAAAATATCAACCACCACAATCATATCATCTTTATTCACATCATAATATGGTAATAATGCCGGCGAAAAAATTACTTTTACATTATATGCATCTTTCATGAGAAAAATTAATCCACTAAAACACCATACTTATATTTTTTCTCCTCTATCAAAATTCCGGCATCATCATATTTACACCACTTTCCATGCTTCTCACCACGAACATACTTTCCGGTTTCTATTACCGTTCCTATTTCATTGTATTTTACATACTCCCCCACCGGTTTATTATCCTCATAATAGGTTACCGATTTAAGGGTTGTATCATTATAATAGGTAGCCTGTTTTCCACTCATGACGCCTTTCTCGTAATTATAAGTTGCCATTAATCTTCCCAATCTATCAAACCATTTCACTTCACCTTCTTTTTCTCCATCTATAAAAACAGTTTCCGACATTTTGACATTATCCAAATCTTCATAATACATATATTGTACACCATATAATTTACCTTTCAAATACTGACTTTTTTCTTTTAGTCTTCTGGCAGGTCCATAAACAGTATAGTATCCATGCAACATATCATCTTTATAATACGCTTCCTTTTTCAACGCACCACTATTTTCATATTCTATGTCAATTCCGTTCCTTAAATCATCATGATATTCTGTAAAAGATTTGAGTCGTCCGTCATAAAGTCGTCTTACCCAAACACCTTCTTTTTTGCCCTTTTCGTATCTACCATAAGCCTCTGCACCAGCTTCTTTTTCTCTCCAAAAACCTGTTTTTTGTTTTCTTCTATTAAATTGATTTTCTAAAAAAACATCATCTTGTGCCAACAGTTGAACCCCTGTAAAAAACAACACAAATAGAATTAATAATTTATTTTTCATAAATATTCATATTTCTAATTAGCGGACAAAATTACATGATTTTTTTCGTAAAATAAATTATATATATAAAAATCATGTAAATTTATTGAATATCCATTATATGTCATAATCCTGTAACATTAGCAATTACAGGCCTATCAAAGAGTTTATCTCCAAAATATCTTCTGTTGAATTCTATACAGTTACATTATGACTCATTTCTCATTCTTCCATCTTATTGATTAATTCAAATATTAATTTCATACAATACTTGAGTCATTAATTGGGTTTAAATTTAACCTGAATTATTTTTCCAAAGCTAATAACCTCAGAACTCACGTTGTGTTTTTCATTTAGCAAACATTCTTACCCATAAATTACGCTTATTTTTGTAACGCTATGTGAAAATTAAAGATTATCATGTATATTTGCAAACGAAAAATAAGAAATCATTATGACAAATAACAAACAACCTCAACGATATACTGTTACTGCTGCATTGCCCTATTCAAATGGGCCTTTGCATATTGGACACTTAGCCGGCGTATATGTACCTGCAGATATTTATGCAAGGTATTTACGTGCAAAAAATCGTGATGTTGCTTTTATTTGTGGTTCGGATGAACATGGAGTGCCTATTACATTAAAAGCTAAAAAAGAGGGTGTTTCTCCACAAGAAATTGTAGATAGATACCATGAAATTAATAAAAAAGCTTTTAAGGGATTAGGAATTTCTTTTGATATTTATTCACGTACATCAAACGAAACTCATCATCAAACTGCTTCTGATTTCTTTAAAAACCTGTATGAAAAAGACAAATTTATTACTCAAGAAGAGGAACAATATTTTGATGAAAATCAAAATCAATTTTTGTCTGACAGATACATTACAGGAACTTGTCCACATTGTAATTTTGATAAAGCTTATGGCGATCAGTGTGAAAGCTGTGGAACATCACTAAGTCCTAAAGAGTTAATTAGCCCGAAATCAGTAATCAGTGGTGAAAAACCAGTGTTGAAAAAGACCAAGCATTGGTATTTGCCCTTGCAAGATTATGAAGCATGGCTTACAGATTGGATTCTTAAAGGACATAAAAAAGATTGGAAAACAAATGTTTACGGGCAAGTAAAGTCTTGGATAGATTTGGGCTTAAAGCCAAGAGCTGTAACACGTGATTTGAGTTGGGGTGTAAAAGTTCCTTTGGAAAATACGGAAGGAAAAGTATTGTATGTATGGTTTGATGCTCCTATTGGATATATTTCAGCAACGAAAGAGTGGGCAGCAGAAAAAGGCATTGATTGGACACCTTATTGGAAAGATGAAAACACCAAATTGGTTCATTTTATCGGAAAGGATAATATTGTATTCCATTGTATTATATTCCCTGCAATGCTCAAGGCGGAAGGAAGCTACATTATGCCTGACAATGTGCCGGCAAATGAGTTTTTGAATTTAGAGAATGATAAAATATCTACTTCTCGCAATTGGGCAGTATGGCTTCATGAATATTTGGAAGAGTTTCCCGGAAAAGAGGATGCTTTGCGTTATGTTTTAACAGCCAATGCACCTGAAAGTAAGGATAACGACTTCACTTGGAGTGATTATCAAGCTAGAAATAATAATGAATTGTTGGCTGTCTTTGGTAATTTTGTAAATCGTACAATTGTGCTTGCCAATAAGTATTATGGTGGGAAAGTGCCAAAACCTAATGCCTGGACAGCAGAAGATGAGGTTGTTATTGAAAAATTGAAGAATTTCCCGGATAGAATTGCTCAAAAAATTGAGATTTATCGTTTTAGAGATGCATTAAATGAGATGATGGATTTGGCAAGATTGGGTAACAAGTATCTAACTGATAATGAGCCTTGGAAATTGCAAAAGACAGATCCTGAAAGGGTAAAAACCATTATGAATCTTTCATTACAAATTTGTGCGAATTTAAGCATTGTTTGTGAACCTTTTATTCCTTTTACTTCTGAGAAGTTAAGGTCAATGTTGAATATTGATTTATTGAGTTGGGATGAAGCCGGAAATTATGAATTATTACAACCGGAACATCCAATTGAAAAAGCAGTATTCTTATTTGAGAAAGTAGAAGATGAAACCGTAATTTCCCAAAAGGAAAAATTAGAAAATACGAAAAAAGAGAATGCAGCAGCAACCATAGAAGTAGCTGAAGCTAAGAAAAATATTGAATTTGAGGATTTTACAAAATTAGATATTCGTGTTGGTACAATTGTGGAAGCTGAAAAAGTGCCTAAAACTAAAAAATTATTGAAACTAAAAGTTGATACAGGAATTGATACACGTACAGTGGTTTCGGGTATTGCTGAATTTTATAAGCCCGAAGATATTATTGGACAACAAGTAAGTATTTTAGTTAATTTAGCACCGAAAAAGTTACGCGGTATCGAATCACAAGGTATGATACTAATGGCTGAGGATGCACAAGGTAAATTATATTTTGTACAACCTCAGGAAAAAGCCAATAATGGAGCGGAAATTAAATAATTGATAAGATAAAAGGCCTCGTAGTTCAAGGGATAGAATAGAAGTTTCCTAAACTTTAGATTCAGGTTCGAGTCCTGGCGAGGCTACAATATTAAACCGTTAAAATTTTGATAATCATTATTTTAACGGTTTTTATTTTGTTATAATTTTATAATAATTTCCTAAATTTCAACCTACATTAATATATTAAGTACTTGAAAAGAACAATAACCAGTTATTTTTAACCTTTAATTATTCCTGAAAATACATTCGTTTGACCCTGCGAGAAATGCCGGTTAAAATTTCGTAAGGAATGGTATTTAATTGTTTGGCAATTTCCGTTACGGGATATTTTTCGTTAAACACCCAGACGATATCACCTTCTTTAGCATCCATATTGGTAACATCAATCATACACATGTCCATGCAAATATTTCCAATAATCGGGCAACGTTGGTTTTTACACATCAAAAATCCTTTTCCATTACTTAAACCTCGGGATAATCCATCAGCATAGCCAATGGCAATGGTGGCAATTTCAATGTCTTTTGTTGCGATAAATTTACGGTCATATCCCACGGATTCGCCTTTTTTTACCGATTTGATTTGAGATATGCTGGAACGCAAACGACTAACATGTTTTAATGATGTTTCCATTTCTTTGTCAGAAGCAATACCGTAAAGACTAATGCCCAAACGTACCATATCAAATTGTGCTTCGGGGAAACGTGTAATGCCGGCAGAATTCAAAATATGCTTGAGGATGGGATAGTTGAAAGCGCTTTCAAAATCATCAACCATTTCTTTAAACGATTGGATTTGATTTTCTGTAAAATCATCTTTTTCGGTAGCATCACTGGCAGCAAGATGTGAGAAAATAGAGGCAACTTTTAATCTTTTATCAGACTGGATTTCTTGAATTAATTGAGGGATTTCCTCTTGAAGAAAACCCAATCGTTTCATGCCGGTATCTAATTTGATATGTATTTTTACTGAATTTGAAGTATTGTAAAGCAACCTGTCACAAGCGGCAATCAATAGATGTAACGACCTGAAATTATAAATCTCAGGTTCTAATTGAGCATTTAGAATGGATTCAAAACTATGTTTTTCGGTATTCATCACCATAATGGGCAATGTGATTCCGGCTTCTCGCAATGCAACACCTTCATCGGCATAAGCCACAGCTAAATAATCCGCACGATGAAATTGCAAGGCATTGCTTACTTCATAACTTCCTGAACCATAAGAAAAAGCCTTAACCATTGTCATGATTTTTACACCAGGGTTTAACTTTTGCTTATACAAATTATAATTATGAATAAGTGCCGAAAGGTCTATTTCCATAACCGTTTCATGGTCTTTTTGCTGCAATCGTTGATTGATTTTTTCAAATGTAAAAACACGAGCCCCTTTCAATAAAATTGCTTCATTGTTAAACAGATTGAACGGATGTTGCTGTAAAAAGTCCGCAGTTGAGCGATAAAATGTATTTTTTGCTTCAAAAAGATAAGAGAAGTGATATAAATCTTCGCCAATTCCAATGAGGTTGTGAATGTTTTTCTTCTTCAATAATTGAGCTACTGATTGATACAACTGTTTTTTATCCTTATGTCCTTGTAAAATATCTGATAAAATTACGGTTTTCTTGGCATGTTGATTTTGTTGATTCAGCACATCCAATGCAATTGAAAGCGATTGAATATCAGAATTATAACTATCATTTATAATCGTACATTGGTGAATACCTTCATTTAATTCCAATCGCATTGTAATGGCATGCAGATTTTGCATACGTTGCTTGATATCTGCTTGTTGATATCCCAAATGAAGCATGAGTAACCAACAATAAATGGCATTTTCTATGGATGCGTTATCTGTAAATGGAATGTTAATTTCAAGGGTTTGTTGTGAATACAAACCTGTAATCTGAGTTGAATTCGCCTGCTTTTCAATAGACGAAACAAATAGATTTGCCGTAGGATGATGCAAAGACCATGTTATTACCCTTCGTATATCTTTGGACGTTAGCAACTGGTCGATTTGAATATTATCTTCATTCACTACCAACACCTCAACATCTGAAAATAACAATAGTTTTTCTTTAATTTTTTCCTCTTGATTGGCAAAACCCTCATCATGAGCGGTACCAATATGTGTAAGAATACCAATAGACGGATTGATGATGTTTTTTAAGGATAGCATCTCATCGGGTTGAGAAATTCCCGCTTCAAAAATTGCCAATTCATGTTGTGTTGTCATCTGAAAAACAGACAATGGCACTCCAATCTGAGAATTATAACTCCGTGGAGAACGCACAATATTTTTGTCTTTGTGCATTAATTGAAATAACCACTCCTTGATAACCGTTTTTCCATTGCTACCGGTTATTCCAATAACCGGATATTGGAATTGATGGCGATGATAAGCAGCCAGTTGCTGCAAAGCAACTAACGTATTTTCTACCCCAATAAAATTTACATCAATATTTTCATCAACTTGATAATCAATGTTTACAACAAAATTCCTTACCCCCAATTCATACAGTGTTTTAATATACTTTGCTCCATCATTTTTATTGGATTTTAAAGCAAAAAACAAAGTACTGTCAGCATCAGATAATTGTCGGCTATCTGTTAAAACATGAGTAACAGAAGTATGATGGGCATTGTTTTTCAATAATTTACCATCAATAATTTGAGCAATATGTGAGATAGAATATTTCATACGTTGAAACGGTAAGCATAAGGTATTAATGATTAATTCTCCACAGTATCTTCTTTGTCAATATCTTCTTCTATACGAAGATTTTCAATGATAAATTGCTGTCTTTCAGCGGTATTACTACCCATGTAAAAGTCCAACATATCTTTAAGCGCCAAACCGCCCTTATACATCACAGGTTCTAATCGCATCTTAGGCCCTATCAACTCTCTAAATTCATCCGGTGAAATTTCTCCCAACCCCTTAAATCGAGTAATTTCAGGATTTGTGCCTAATTTTTTAATGGCATCACGCCTTTCTTTATCTGTATAGCAATAATGGGTTTCTTTTTTATTTCTTACCCTAAAAAGGGGTGTTTGTAAGATATATATGTGTCCTGTTTTTACCAAATCAGGATAAAATTCCAATAAAAAGGTAAGCAACAACAAGCGAATATGCATGCCGTCCACATCGGCATCTGTTGCGATTACAATGTTATTATAACGCAGATTTTCCAATCCATCATCAATATTTAAAGCTGCTTGCAATAAATTAAACTCTTCGTTTTGATAAACAATTTTCTTGCTTTTCCCATAACTGTTCAACGGTTTACCTCTCAAACTAAATACCGCTTGCGTTTTCACATCACGCGTTTTGGTAATCGAACCACTGGCAGAATCTCCCTCAGTGATAAATATGGTAGAATCCAGTCGCAACTCATGATTGGTATTATAATGCACTTTACAATCGCGAAGCTTTTTGTTGTGCAAACTGGTTTTTTTTGCCGAATCACGTGCCAGTTTTTTAATGCCTGCCATGTCTTTTCGGTCTTTTTCCGCCTGTTTAATCCTTTCTAATAAAGCATCTGCCGTTTCCGGATTTTTATGTAAATAATTGTTGAGCTTACGTGTAATGATTTCATGAACATAGTTTCTTACCGTTTGCCCGTCCGGTTCCATGTAGTTAGAGCCTAATTTGGTTTTGGTTTGTGACTCAAAAACAGGCTCTTGTACCTTAATACTAATCGCAGCATTGATAGATGCCCGAATATCTTGGTGGTCATAGTCTTTTCTATAGAACTCTCGAATGGTTTTTACTACGGCTTCCCTAAAAGCGGCCAAATGCGTTCCTCCTTGGGTAGTGTTTTGCCCGTTTACAAACGAATAATACTCCTCACCATATTGGTTTTTCACATGTGTCATTGCCATTTCCAAATCATCCTCTTGCAAGTGGATAATCGGATAAACCAATGGATTATCATCAATTTCTTTTTCCAACAAATCTTTCAGTCCGTTTTTGGCTTGATATTTATTGCCATTAAAATAGATACTCAACCCATTATTCAGAAAGACAAAATTCCAAATCATCTTATCCAAATATTCCTCCAAAAAATGATAATCGCCAAAGACTTCTTCATCGGGAACAAAAGAAATAAGTGTGCCGTTTGCCTCATCTGTGAGGTCTTTCATTTTGTTGTCATAGGTCAGAACACCTTTTTCATATTCAACAATTCGGGTTTGCCCGTCACGAATGGATTGTGCTTTGAAATAGGATGAAAGTGCATTTACCGCTTTAGAACCCACACCGTTCAATCCAACAGCTTTCTTAAAAACCTTGTTGTCATATTTTGCACCGGTATTAATTTGCGATACACATTCTATCACTTTTCCCAAAGGCATCCCACGTCCGTAATCACGTATGGTTACTTGTTTGTCCGACAACGTAATATCAATTCGTTTACCGTGTCCCATGGTAAACTCATCAATGGAATTATCAATAATTTCCTTGATTAACACATATATTCCGTCATCTTGCGAGGCACCGTCACCCAATTTCCCGATATACATTCCGGGACGCAATCTGATATGTTCTTTCCAATCTAACGACTGTATTGAGTCTTCATTATATACTTGTTCGGTCATTTTTTTAGGTTTTAGGTGTTGGCTTTCTCAATTAGTAATATTTTTTATTTGTCTAGATTATTAGTAAATTACCACATTAATTTCACAATTTTTTCTCCTTATTTATTACAAAAAATCCAACAATCGGGAAATTTATTTTTTATTTTGTTTCTTAAAGATAATGCTGTGTCATAATTTTTAGGGAGTAAACAAACCCTGTATCTTCCTTTACTATTTATAATTGTAAGGTTATATTTTATCTTCTTTTCAGATGCTTTTTTCACAATTTGAGCATCCTTTTTATTGTTAAAACTACCTAATACCACATAGCATGCTTTTGTAATATTTTTTTCTTGATTTATCGTTTGTGGAGGAGATTTTGGCTCCTCTTTTTTTTCATTTTTTAGTTGCTCTGCTAACTGTTCATTACAATAAGGTGGTGCTCCGGCTTTATCTACCCTTTCTCCAAACCAAACACAAATATACCCCTCAAAAACAGCTATCCCCACAGCTTTCCATTTTTTTGATTTGTAAGCTGATCTTTGTAAAATAATATTCGAAATAGCAGGTTGATTTTCCCATGTTGAGTACAAATCATTAATATCAATGGCCTTATTTTGATAACAAACCAACTCAAAACCCGACGATCTGTATGGTGTAAGTTCTCTAGGTTTAGTATTCATACACTTAAATAAATTATTTTTACAAGAGCAAGCCTTCCATCTTCCTTTATCAGACCAGCTATGCATACTACACCTTTTTTTTCGATTATAATTGAAATACAAATCTTTGGCATGTACATCCGCTACAAAAGTCAATGAATGAGAAAGCGGAATTCGCTCCAATTGATGATTTTTTCTAATCTTATTGATGACATTATAAATTTGATGTTCAGTATCAGAAATACAAAATCCATCTTGAGCTAATAGATTGAAAACAAGAATAATCTGAAAAAATAAAAATAATAATAATTTACGCATAATTATTTTTTTTGTAAAAATAATAATTAATTGTGAAATGGAAACTATAAATATTTAGCGCTTTTCTAAATCATTATTAACAATTAATTATTTTTTGATTTTATCAGCTTTTGCAAAAAATATAATAAAAACAATAGAAATATGAAAATTTAAGAGTTTTTTTTGAAAATATTATTTTTATAACTTTCTTATTATTAAAACTTTAATTTTCAGACAGAGACTGATTAATTACTATTAAAAAAAACCGTTTAAACCTTGCTTTTTTTCTTCTTCTTTAATTAATTCCTTATCAATTTTTCTTACTTTTTTCCCTTTTTGTAATCGATATGTTAATTTTACACTTAAAAAGTTCTTCATTAAATCAAGATTAGAAGTTTGTGTTTTTTCAAAATTATCCAAAGCAATAAACCGTTCTTGCTCATAATCCAATCCTAAATCAATAGGTAGGTTATACATTAATAAGCAACTCAGTTTATTATTAAAAAATTGTTTGTTTATACCAATCATACAATAATCAGTATCTCCTTTAATATAGCCGTTAGCTTGTATCATTTTAGAATTAAAATGTCTATATTGCACAAAAAACATAGTTTTCCATTTTGGATTGATATAATAAACCTGGGTATTGTTAGTCCAATCTTTCACACTATATTTTTGTTGTTTAAAATCAATTTTACTGCTATAAAAATCTATGGTAGAAGAAATGCTTAGAAATTGAGTAATACTCATGTTTAAGCTTAATAAAATCCCTTTTTTGTGATATTCACCCACATTATCATAAGAAATATAAAGTGTATCGTGCTCAAAATGATTAATTTGAGTAATCATATTATTAGAAAAATGATAATAAGGTTCAATGCTCAATTTATGGTTTAAAAAGTTTGCTTTTAAAGATATTTTATGAGTTAAAGAAGGATTCAAATTAACATTTCCATAACCAATAATATGTGAATCAATCAAGCGGTGCGTTGTGTTTAATTCAGCTGTGCTTGGATAACGATTATCAACATTATAAGACAACGTAAAATTTGCTTTTTGACTAGCTAAATATTGAATATTCAACATGGGTTGAAAAATAAAGAAATCATGTTGTATAGTATCATTTTTGGGGTTAGAATATTCTCCTGAAACACCAAATGACATGCCTAATTTAGGGTTCGTTTGCCAAGAACAATAAGCATATAACTGATGAATAAAATTGTCAAAAAAGTGCATATTTTTTTCATACTGCTCATTTGTTGCCACTTCTATTGTGGATATATAATTATTTTCATCCTGAATTAATCGATTCCCATATCCTGTTTTAATGTCCAGATTTTGATTGAATATATGCTCATATGCCACATTAAAATTCAATTGAGTATGCATATAATTATTTTCCAGGCGATAAAAGTTTTCATTTGTAAAAATAGTATTTTTCATCACTCTATTTTGCTGATAATAAACAATATCTGATTTAATTTTATTAAATTGATTGATGTTTCCTGTATAAAATAAGGCATGTTGCATATTGGATGTATTTACATTGGATTTTATGTCGGAAGAAGAAATATAAGCTCCGGTATTTTCCAAAAATCTATCATGAGTAATTGATGTTTTCCTATCATTTGGAAAGTTTTTTATATGACTTTCAAAACTGACGGTATGTCTTGGATTAATAAAGTAATCTGCCCCCAAAGTATATCTCATAACATTTGATTTCATCTTCCCGTTGTAAGGATTTGTTGTGGGTGCAATTTCCGAAATCAAATCCCCATTGTCATATTTCATCATTTTAGAATCACTTACAGTAACCATTGTATAATCGTGATTTAATCCGGCATAGATATTCCATTTTTTGTAAGCATAATTGTAAAACAAATTGGCTTTATTTATCGGCAAAAAATATTGATTACTTTTATCATAATCCAAATCCATCATAGTAAATTCGTCTATAAAAAACTCATGTCCAACATAAGCTTTATCTAAAAAAATATTGATTAATGCAGTATATCCTTGTAAACCATATCTTCCACCCGGATTTCTTACAATTTCTACTTTTTTTATCCGTTTAGGGTTTAATTTCTGAACATAATCGGTATTTTTCTCCATTCCATCGACCAGAATGATAACTTTACTGCTATTATCAATGGCAATTTTATTGTCTATTCGGTTATAAGAAATACCATTAATCTTTTCTAACAATTCACCAATTACAGTTGTATTTTCAGTCATTTTTGGGGTAATTTGATGGATATCTCGATTAATTTTTGCAGTAATAGACGAGCCAACAACTTCGATTTCTGATAACGATTTTTCTATGGGTTGCAACTTAACAACACCCAAAAAAGATTTTTTATTCAAATAGGTATTAATAGTATCATTTACATACCCAATATAGCTTAATATAATTTGATGTTGTCCGGGATGAATGTCTAAATAAAAAAATCCTTTTTCGTCTGTAACACCTCCGGCTAACATTTTGCCATTACTTTTTACCTGAACATGGCAGTAAATTAAATTTTCTTTTGTGTTAGCATCTTTTACTTGTCCGGATATGGTGAAGCGCTTTTGAGCAAAAGCACTTATACTTATCAAAACACTGACAAGCAATAACCCAAATATTGTAACTTTCTTTTTCATATCTCATATTTTTTTAGGTTTTGTAGATATGACGCTTATTAAGTTAATTTTGTTACAATTTTATTAATATATCTTAAAATTAATTTTATTTATATTATTGAATATTAATAAATTGGCTATAATTTTTTGATTGTAATTTAAATTGATTCTATATTGTTTAATATCTTTGGTTATTGGCTTTTAGCCTTTAGCTATTGGCTATTTTAGGTGCAAAACATTTTATAATTCATAATTGAGATAAATGATGTTTTTTGGAAAAGTATTTAAAATGAGTCCATAAAAAAAGAACTTCTAAAAAATCAACTTTTTTAGAAGTTCTATAAAATATCTAATATCTTAAATAAGATTAGTCTTTAATACAGCGAACAGAAAAACCATAAGGTTTATCATAATTCTGTTGTAAGATGGAAGCTTTGTCATGCCACATAAATCTAACATATATTGAACCGGTAAAGAATTCATGAGGTGTAGTTGACCACCAATATCCAATTAATTTATAATCCAAGAATTTACCTTCTCCACGTGCATGAAGTCCACCACCACGTCCATTAAAATCATACTCATTAGTAGCTCCTGTGTTAGGTGCATTCCAGTATTCAGTACCTGTTTCTTTTAATCTGCCTCCGGCTACTGACATATCACCCACATTATCTGTTAATTCAAACCATTCAGCATCACTAGGCAAATGCCAACCTTCAGGACAAATACCTTTTACCCCACTTGGGTTAGAAGAGGAAGGCTCCTCACCAGACATAGCAGCATACCAGTTATACAGTACCCCAAACTTTTTATAATTAGGATGTTCTTTAGCTTCTTCTACATCAGTTCCTCCATAGCCATATACATAATAAGCAGGTGTATCTAAAACAATTGTAGAATCTGTAACCTCAGGTAAATATCTTAAATTTTCAGCCATCCATACTTGGTTGCCAATAGTTACAAACTCATATACATTTCCGTCACGCTCATCAGTGAAAAAATTAGATTCTATTTGAGGTTGATAGAAAATTACACTGTCAATTTCATTATTTACATGATACTTTCCGATAATGTTACCGTCTTTCATGATGTACATAGTATCATTTTGTGCATTTGCAGCAAATGCAAAAGCAAACATCACTAAAAATAAAAATATATTTCTTTTCATTGTTTTAATTCTCTTTTATAATTATTTTTTAATAAATTTTACTGTTTTTGTTTCTTTTAAATTGCCATAACGACAAAAATAAATCCCACTTGGTAAATTAGCGATATTTAAAGTCGCAATTCCTTTATGATTTACTTTTTTTGATGTTATAACTTGACCTTCCATATTTAAAATGTCAATATAACTGCCTTTCACAGCATCTAACACTGTTAAATCAATGTTTAACAAATCATTTGCAGGATTAGGGTAAACATTTAATGACTGAGATTGTGCTTGTTGCGGCTCTTCAACACTAATTGTTGTTTCTGTAAATGTCAAATTATCTAAAGTATTCAATGCAAATGAATTAGTATTGTTCTCTATGGTAACAATATTTAAGTTCCCGGATGTAAAATGCATGCTTTTTATATTCTTTAAAGCATAGCCACTTTGTGTACCGTTACTTTCATTTACATAAATACTTTGTGCTTTTACGCCTGTTACAAAAAATAATAACAAGAGTATGACACTGAATTTTAATTTTTTGTTTTTCAATTTCTACCTCCTTTCTTAATTTTAATACTGAGTTTCTTAAATTTTGTTTCGCACAAAAGTAACTGATTTTTTAAAATCTCCTAACAAAAGCATCAAATAAAAACACATATATTGTTAAAAAATAAGATAATGATTTTAATTTAGATTAATTCTAAATCAAGTAAAGTTTAAGACATAAATAAGAGAGGTTAAAAAAGGTATTATTTTATCTGTTCCAACACATCCTCAATGGTTTGAAATGGTAAGATTTCCCCATTGCCTGAATGCCATTCAAAGACATTGTCAGTAACAACAATCTGATTACTGCTTTGTTGATGAGCATCGGCTTTAATTCCGTTACGTAAAAGAGCTTTTTGCATCATTGAAAAGCGAATGCCTTTACCGGTGAGTTTTAGTTGTTTGTCTGATTGGTTTTGAATGTAAAATAATCCCGATTTTTCATCAAAAAAGATACCTTTTTGATAAAAAAAACGGCTTAAAACACCTTGTAAGGTCAAATCTTCAGGGGTTCCGATATGTATTTGGCTATTCTTGTCCATCAACCATAGTTTATCTGCTGATTGCAAAGCCAACTCCAAATCGTGTGTAGATAAGAAAATGATTTTATGGGTTTGTCGGGTTAGTCGATGTAGGAGCTGAATAATTTCCACCTTACTGGGAAAATCTAAAAAAGCAGTGGGTTCATCCAAGAAAATAATTGGTGTATCTTGTGCCAATGCTTTAGCAATCATTACTTTTTGTCGTTCCCCATCACTCAAATTATCCACATATCTTTCTGATAAATGTTCAATATTTACCAATTTGATACATTGTTGTACTTTGTTTTTATCCTCTTCGCTTACACGTCCCCAAAAACCATTATAAGGACTTCGCCCCAAAGCAATCAATTCATGAACTTTCATGTTTTGAATCAACACTTTTTCGGTTAAAACCACACTGATATGCTTTGCCAATTCTTTTTCTGAGAAGTCATCCAACAGTTTTCCATCAATAAAAATTTCCCCACTAATTTTATCTAAAAATCCGGATAATGTTTTCAATAATGTTGATTTTCCAATGCCATTTACACCCAATAAACAGGTTAATTCTCCTTGATAGAGGGCAGTATTTAGATGTTCGGCAACGACTTTCTTCCCGTTTTTATGGCTGTATCCAATGCTTAGATCTTTTATGTCGATAATGGTCTTTCTCATGAAAATTCGGTTTTTCTTTTTCTAAACAAAACATACAATACAATGGGTGCGCCGATAAGTGCTGTAACAGCATTAATAGGCAAAGCCCCTTCAAATCCGGGTAAACGAGCAATGAGGTTGCATAATAACGCTAAAGCAGAACCTGTTAATGCCACTGCCGGCATTAATATTCTGTGGTCTGAAGATACAAAAAGTATGCGACAAAGATGAGGTACCGCCAATCCCAAAAAGATAATAGGCCCACAATAAGCTGTAACTAAAGCAGTAAGTACAGAAGCCATTAAAATGATATAAAAACGGGATTTTTTTAGATTTAATCCTAAATTTTTGGCATACATATCGCCCAAAAGCATCAAATTGAGGGTTTTTATCAACAAAAAAGAGAAAGGCATGGTAATCATCATCAATATAAAAAACGTATTGACTTGTCCTCCTGATACTTTGGCAAAACTACCCAACCCCCAAATGACAAACGCTTTAACATCTTCTTCATTGCTAAAAAACTTCAATACACCTATAAAAGCATTGGCAATATAACCTATCATTACCCCAACAATCAATAAAATAACAATTCCCCTGACCTTTTGCGAAATGATTAAAATTAAACTCATCACGCCCAAAGCCCCTACAATGGAAGCCATTGAAATAGCAAGTTCGCCTACCAACCCTATGGTACTAAGGGCTGTTCCTGCAATACTGCCTGATAACAATACTACCAAAGCCACACCCAAACTCGCCCCTGAGCTAATACCCAGTTCTGAAGGGCCTGCAAGGGGATTACGAAAAACGGTCTGCATCATTAAACCACTGATAGACAATCCTGCACCGGCAATAATCGCAGTTAAGGTTTGTGGAAAACGTGATTTCCAAATGATATTTGTCCATATTTCAGATTCTGTTTGCGTATCAAATAAAATATGTCCTATGGCAGTAAAAGGAATATTTACTGTTCCCAAAAACAGGTTTAATGCAAATAATAGTACAATCGCACATACAATAAGGAAAAATAAGATTAGTTTTTTTTGCATATTTAATGTGAGTTCAGATTAATTATAAACATGAATTAAGAGTTGAAAACAGTAAAAAAATCAGAGCAAAATACCGCTTAATAGATTTAAAACCAGCATATTTCAATAATAACAAAATCTTGCAAAATATACATGATTAATCAAATTAAAGCCATAAAATTAATAAAATTGTATGAGTTCATATACGATGAATATGAAAATAATTTAAAATAGCATTGTTTAAGGTTTTTTTTGAATAATCTGATTTCGATTTTAAATTAGGAACAATAATCTACTATTACAGAGCTTATTAATCAAAAACTTGATAAAAATGTGTGTCAGCCCTGCTTATCGCTACTGATACAACCTTACCCAATCAACAATCATACGAATAGGTAACTCTTCAGGATGTGTAATCATACCCGGCCACGAATGTTCCATTTGTTGGTCAATAATAAGATAAAATGGTTGGTCAAAAGGCCATTGGAACGTTCCTGCATTTGGCAACTTGGGATACTCGTATGATACCACTCCATTAACAGCATAAACCAATTTATCGGGATACCAACTTACGCTATACACATTATAATCTGTAGTATCAATTGCAGCAGTAGCAAACTTTTTCGGAAATTCTTTTTTTAGTGTTATCGTATGATGATTATGTGTTGTCTGATAAGCAAAAGTGTCATGATTTAGCTTTTCCATAATATCCATTTCGCCATTATGCTGATTGGGATATATATCGTTCTCCGATAACATCCAAATAGCAGGCCACATACCATAGGCTTGATCGAGTTTAGCACGAATTTCAATCCTTCCGTATTGAAAGGCAAATTTTCGCCAAGAATATATTCCTCCGGTAAGGTAAGGACGAGGATCGCCGGAAACAGAATCTGTATTAATAATTCCTTTAAGGTGAATATTTGTATCATCAAATGCTATTACCCTTGAATCTGTAGCTGTTATATACCTAAAACAACCCTTTACCTCTCGCCATTTTTCTACAGGGACTTTCCATTGTTGGGTTTCGAATAAACCAATACGCGTCCAAGTATTTGTATCCAAACTCCCTGTGTTAAAGTGCTCCTCCCAAACTAACTCCCATTTGGTAGAATTATTTCGTCTATCCTCTTTTTGAATGTATATATAATTATCAGAAAGATAGTATGGCTTTTTATCACATGAAGCGATAAAGATGGTGAATACAACTGCAATGATTAATAATGATTTGTTTTTCATTTCTACAAATTTTAAAACAGTTATTGCTATAAGCTACAACTTATTTTGGGATGCTAAATTAATCAAAAAACAATAATCTTTGGTTATTAAATTCATTCATATCCACTCTACCTACCCATTCAAAAAAGAAAGTGTTTTTTTCAATCTTTAGTTTGTGTGAAGAAGTTAAAACTTATAACCCATGCAAAAACAGTTTATTGCGCAATAGCACTTTTCAATTGCCTCTTCATATTCAATAATTTACCAAATCTATTTACCTCAATAACTGCTATATATTTCTAATATCAACATAAATACAGCAATAAAAAATGACAAAAATTATTTTTTTGATTTTTGTTATAAAAAGCTCATAATATTTGTGTTATATAGATAATCTACTTACCTTTGCGTGTATAATAATGTTAGGGTACATTAGAAAAACTGAATACAAGAATGGTAACAAGAAACAGAAAAGTAAAATCAGTTAAAACTGAACTTCTTACAAAATCCAGGGAAGCAATGCTTTCTGCTGTTCAAATATTTAACAATCCAAATATTCAATTCAAGTCAGAAAGTTTTATCGTTTTATCCAATATTGCTTGGATGTATTTACTTCACGCGTATTATCGTGAAAATAAAATTGAATATCGATACCATGATTTGATTAATAAAAGAAAGAGGTATCATAAAACAAAAAGGGGTGCTTATAAATATTGGGAATTAGAAATGTGTTTAAACAACAAGCAATGTCCTATTGACAAAGTAACTTCATCAAATTTAAGGTTTCTTATTGGATTGAGGCACGAAATTGAACATCAAATGACAACAAGAATTGATGAGTATTTAAGTGCAAGATTTCAATCCTGCTGTTTGAATTACAATTTATATATCAAAAAGCTATTTAACCCAAAATATGCCATAGACAAACATCTTTCTGTTTCATTACAGTTTTCAACCATTAAGGAAGAACAAACTGAAAGGCTAAAAGAATTTACTGACTTACCCCAAAATATTGCTACTTATATTAATGATTTTGACGACAAACTAACTGATGAATTATATAACGACATTAGGTTCTCATATAGAGTTTTATATGTTCCAAAATCAGCAAATAATAGAGGGCAAGCAGATAAAGTAATTGAATTTATTCCAGCAAACACCCCAGAGGCAGAAGGCTTAAATAAAGAGTATGTTTTAATCAAAGAAAAAGAAAAGAAAAAACATCTCCCTTCAAATATAGTAACATTAATGAAAGAAAAAGGGTTTTCAAGATTTAGTATATATAAACATACTCAACTTTGGAAAGAAATGGATGGAAAAAATCCAAGCAAAAATTTTGGAGTAAGTGTAGAAGGAGCTTGGTATTGGTATGACAATTGGTTAAAAGTAGTTGAAGAATATTGTTTAAAACACAAAGATGAATTAGAATAAAAACGTACCCTAACAAAGAACTGAGTTAAAAACCAAATAAAAATGCTGTTTTTTTAATTTAATTTAGAAACAAAATTTTCGTCATAAGGAATCCCGCTTTTAACTATT
>PDWJ01002966.1_pt1 | contig 33594 bp, 29 predicted proteins | sample 1430881 | NCBI WGS metagenome assembly PDWJ01 (sample SAMN01162460, study PRJNA174530) | Oral metagenome, whole genome shotgun sequencing project. | biome: Marine environment; feature: Marine mammal; material: Swab sample of the gingival sulcus; isolation source: swab sample of gingival sulcus...
TTTTATCGGATTTTTTTGGTTCGTCTTTAAATAATTATCAATATGCGGCTTGGCAATGGACATACGCTATTATGTCTCTTGCCGGTTGTCTGGGTATTGTCACTACGCTGGTGATTCGTGAACCGGTTAACAGCCGCCCGGCTTTAGGGGCTGACGGTTCCAAGCAATTGTTGTTATTATTTATGATACTGTTAATTCCTTTTATCAGTATATTTTATTACTGGCAGCCGCTATGGTCTCAAGTAATCGACTTTCAGCAAATGTCACCATTATCATTGTTTTTGTTTAAAGTCTTGCGTTTTATTATTGCAGCATTGGCTTGTTACTTAACAGCACGTCTGCTGATTCAAAGTACCTGGGTTTCCACCGATATTGCTGCCACGGCCTATTGGCAGCCCGTTAAGGAATTTATTCAGCGTTACCCGCTAAGATTAGTAATCTTATTGTTATTATTGATTGGTTTTTACCGTGTCTCGGATATGGTGCTGGGTGTGGTGGCAAATATGTTTTACCAGCAGCTGGGGTATTCCAAAACAGATATTGGTATCGTATCAAAAACTTTTGGCATCGGGGTTACTTTGTTGGGGACTGTTATCGGGGGCTTGCTTACCGTCAGAATTGGGGTGATGCGCATGATGATGTTAGGGGCAGTATTATCCGCTGCAACTAATTTATTGTTTATCCTGTTGGCGTACAGCGGAGCACATTTACCGCTGTTGTTTGTCGTTATTTCCGCTGATAATTTAGCGGCAGGTTTTGCAAGTATTGCTTTTGTCACCTTTTTATCGCGTTTAAGTAATATCCGTTTCACTGCCATGCAGTATGCTATTTTTTCCTCGTTGATGGCATTATTACCACGGGTAATTGGCGGCTATTCCGGCACTATTGTAGAAGCCTACAGCTATCCCACTTTTTTCTTAATAACCACAGTATTAGGCATACCTGTTATTGTCCTGGTCTGGTTAGTCGGTAAACAGTTGACCTTTGCCGATGATAACGCTACCATGCCTACATCACATTAACTAAATTAGATTAACAGCCATGAAAATATCCAGCACCTTAAACCTAAGCCTGCCTTTAATCCAGGCGCCACTTGATTATTACCCCAATCAAACTGCATTGGTTGCCAAAGTCAGCCAACATGGTGCGTTAGGGGTATATAGTAGTGCCTGTCAGTCTTTGAGCACGCTTTCCCGGGCAATAGATGATATTCAACTGCGTTGTAAGCAAACCTTTGCGGTTAGTGTGGATGTCGGCCAGCAACCTGCCGAACTTGATTTGGCCGACCGCTCCTCAGCCAGTCACTACTTATCAGCAGCTCAATATGCCTTGGAGATAGATAATAAGGAAGCCCCTGCTTTAGCGGATTATCATGCTGTCACTCAATTACTGATTGAAAAAAGACCGGCAGCTGTTATTTTTTATAACGGCTTACCCGATGATAAGCTATTGCGCGATTGTCAACATGCCGGAATGATTACTTTTGTTATTGCTGGCAATATGTTAGAGGCAATGGCAATCACTAATAGTGCTGCTGATGCTGTTATTTTACAGGGGCTGGAAGCCGCCGGTACGTATTCACGTTTTAACAACCAGTTCGATATACCTGACTATCCCATCAGTACGCTGTTACATCACGCCGTAAAACATATCAGCAAGCCCCTGATTGTTTGGGGAGATTATAATAAACCGGTAAATATTGCTGCGGCGTTGTTAAATGGGGCTCAAGCAGTTGTTGTTGATACTCCTTTTTGGACAACACGTGAATCTCCTATTCCCGACAGCTACCGTCAGGCACTGGCGGACTGTAATGAAATGCAAACCACCCGGACCACGCTGTGGAACGGTTATCCGGCCCGCGTGATAAAAAATGCCCTGACAAAACACTTTTGCGCATTGGCACAAATCACCCCGCAGGCACCTAAACAGCAACGTATTCTACAGCCAACCATTCAGGCCGCCATCGCCCAGGATGCCATTGATTATATGCCGTTATGGGCAGGTTTATGTGTGCAAAGCAGCCATAATCGTACGGTTTCTGAATTGTGCCAACATTATACTGCGCAATTATCCGAACTGATACAACAAGATTAACATGCTGCCTGCCAACTCGTCCGGCAGTTTATTACTGCCTGCGGATATAAAATTTGAGGATGGTACGCCGTACTCGGTTAATTTCGATGATATTTATTTTTCACGTCAGGATGGTATCGGCGAAAGTTATTATCATTTTATCGAAGGCAATCATCTGCCGTCACGATTTGCCTCCCTGTCAACAGCACGTTTTTGTGTCGCCGAGACGGGTTTTGGTACGGGACTGAATTTTTTTCTGACCGTTGAGCAGTGGCAGCAACTTGCTCCGCCTACAGCCAAACTCCACTATATTTCTGCCGAAAAACATCCTATTCCGCCTCACTTACTCAGGCAATTATATACTAAATATTTATCCGCTTATCTCTTACCGACTGCCAAGCTATTGTTGGCGCATTATCCGCCGTTATTGCCCGGTTGTTATCAGCTCTCGATTAGTCAGACAATCACATTGACCCTGTTATTTACTGATGCGGCAGCAGGTTTCAGCGAGTTAGCATTTTCTGCCGATGCGTGGTTTCTGGATGGTTTTGCCCCGGCCAAAAATCCCGATTTATGGTCAACGGATGTATGTAAGCAAATTGCCAGACATAGTCACGGTGGCACAACTTTTGCAACTTTCACTGCCGCTTCGGCTGTACGCCGCGGCCTTATTAAAGCGGGGTTTAACGTACAAAAGACCAAAGGCTTCGGACGTAAGCGTGAACGCTTAATTGGTACAATCACCCCAGTTAGTAAATCAAAGCGCAATAATAAATAACAAATATGCTCACCTGATTGAGTCAACCGTTACTTTAGCGTTATAATAAATTTTTCACTGAACAAAAAACAGTTATTATGTCCCGGCAATTTCTGGATACGCTGACAGCTATCGTTGGCAAATCGCATGTACTCACTAAAAAAAAGCAAATGGTCGCCTATTGCAAAGGCTTTCGCTACGGTGATGGCGATGCCCTTGCCGTGGTGCTGCCCAATACCTTGCTTGAGCTATGGGAGGTGACCAAAGCCTGCGCCGCCGCCGATAAAATTATTATCATGCAGGCGGCCAATACCGGTGTCACCGGGGGCTCCACGCCACAAAAGAACTATGACCGCGAAGCCGTTATTATCAACACTATGCGCCTGGACGCTATTCAGCTGATTAATAACGCCGAGCAAGTCATCGCTTTTTCCGGCAGCCGCTTGTATGATTTGGAAAACTTGCTGGAACCATACAACCGTCAACCGCATTCGGTGATTGGCTCTTCGTGCATCGGGGCATCGATTGTCGGCGGTATTTGTAATAATTCAGGCGGTGCCTTGGTGCAACGCGGGCCGGCCTATACCGAGATGTCGCTGTTTGCCAAAATTACCGAGACGGGCGAAGTGATTTTAATCAACCATTTGGGGATTGATTTGGGTGAGACGCCGGAAGAAATATTGGAAAATCTCAGCAATCAGAACTATTCAGCAAACAATGTTCCCGCCAGCGATAAATTAGCCTCCGACAATGAATATCAGCAACGGATTCGCGAGGTTGATGCCGATACACCATCGCGCTTTAATCAAGATGAGCGGCGTTTATTTGAAGCGGCAGGCTGTGCCGGTAAGTTGGTGATTTTTGCCGTGCGGCTGGATACGTTTGCAAAACCCAAACAAAAACAAACCTATTACATCGGTGTAAATGAGCCGCAAACACTAACCGCCATCCGCCGTCATATTCTCAGCCAATTTCAGCATCTGCCCGAATCGGGTGAATATTTGCACCGTGATTGGTTTGATATTTGTGATACTTACGGTAAAGACCAATTGATTATTTTACGCAAATTTGGCAGCGACATAATCCCCAAACTGTTTAAACTTAAAGCAAAAATGGATGCCTGGTGTAAACAGCTGCCGTTGATTCCCGACCGCATGGCGGATCATAGTCTACAATGGCTGGGCAAATGTTTTCCCGATCACTTGCCCAATGGCATGCGCGATTTTCGCGAAAAATATGAACATCACTTGATTCTCACTATGGAAGATGACGGTATTGCCGAGGCCGAAGCATTTTTAGAAAACTTCTTTCGGAAGCACGAGGGAGACTACTTCAAGTGCAGCGAAGAAGAAGGACAAACTGCCATTTTGCACCGCTTTGTTGCCGCCGGTGCTTCGGCGCGTTATCAGGCCGTACACAGCAAACATGTGGGTGAATTAATGTCTCTGGATATTGCCCTGCGCCGTAACGACCCTGACTGGTTTGAGCAGCTGCCGCCGGAAATCGATGCTTTGCTGGATAAAAAACTCTACTGCGGGCATTTCTTTTGTCATGTGATGCACCAGGATTATATCCTTAAAAAAGGCGTAGATGCCAATGAAATCAAAGAAAAACTGCTGGCGGTTTATAAACAGCGCGGTGCCGAATATCCGGCTGAACATAATGTCGGTATCCTGTATAAAGCCAAACCGGTATTGAAAAATTTTTATCAACAGAATGATCCGACCAATAGCCTAAATCCGGGTATCGGCAAAACCAGTAAGCTAAAACACTGGGCAACCGAAACACCGGGCAAGTGATAATTAATACTATAAAGGCTCAAGGCTTATTATTGCCTAACTGTCGCCATGCCACCCTGTAAAACGCTGGCTTTACAATGATAATCACGCATAAAATTCATCACCGATATTGCCATTACACCATGATAGCAAATAATAATATAGTGTTTTTCATGATCCATCTCATTAATTTCTGCTGCCAAGCGATTCGGCGGCATCCACACCGCATTGGGCAGATGATAGCGATCAAATGAGGCTTTGTCACGCACATCCAGCAATACCACATCAGCTTGCTGTTGATAATCGGTCAAATAATCGGCCAAATTATCGATATTGATAAAATCAGGTACAGTATCGGTCATTGGATTAATGCCTCATAATCCTGTGAGGGTTAGGACATCTTCGGCAATCATTAATTCTTCATTGGTCGGGATAACCCAAATCGGCTTACTGCCGTGGTCGGCAATATTGCCATCCCGACCACGTATCATTGTGGCGTTGTTGTCCTGATTAATAGTAAAACCCAGATAACCAAGCTTAGCAATGGCTTGCGCACGAATAAAAGCCGAGTTCTCGCCAATCCCGCCGGTAAAGACAAGCGCATTCACGCCATTCATCACTGCCGCATAAGCACCGATGGTTTCTTGCAAACGGGCAACAAAGACATTGAGCGCCCGCTGACACGCCTGATTGCCTTCACGGGCAGCAGTTTCTAGCACACGGCAATCATTAGACTTTTCAGACAACCCTAATAAACCGGACTGTTTCCACAGTACTTCGGTAATATCCTTCGCTGACAGGCGGGTTTGTTCGCTAAGAAAAGCCACCAAAGCGGGGTCAATTGAGCCTGAACGGGTGCCCTGAAGCAAACCGTCCAATGGCGTCAACCCCATAGAAGTTGCCACCGATTGACCATTGTGAATAGCACAGACAGAAGCTCCGTTGCCTAAGTGGGCAACAATCACTTTGCTGACTGTTTGCCCCCGGTTATAGTCGGGTATTGCCTGATTGATATAACGATACGACGTGCCATGAAAATGATGAAATGCCGTATCAAAAACCAATACTTGGGGTAAATCAGGATAGGCTTTTTGCGCGGCATAAATACCTGCCATATTGGCCGGTGCATGCAGCGGTGCCAGATTACTAACCGCCAGCAAACTTGTCAGCACCGATTCAGTAACCAAACAAGACTGCGTAAACGTCTCGCCGCCGTGCACCACACGATGCCCGATGGCAACGATTTGCAGCTGTTCATAAACACTTAGTGCCTGAACAATAGCTGATAAGGCTTTATCGTGATTGGCGTCAGGAATATGTTGTTGCTGTTTTTTATTTTGATATGTTAAGCTAATCGAAGCATCTGCACTGTTTAAACACTCCGCCAAACCGGAAATAAGCGTGGTTTTGTGCTGTGCATCAATAACAGCAAACTTTGCTGAAGATGAACCACAGTTTAATACCAAAACTACTGGTGTCATAAGGGCTGCTTGTATCATAAAGGTGTTATCCGTAAATTATCAATTAATCGCGTACTACCAATACGCGCCGCTACCAGTAAAACAGCCTGCGCGATATTCGTACTTTCTGCCAGGCTTATGCTATCCCGGCAATCCAAATAATCCACTGTAAAACCTTGTTGAGTAAGCAACGCCTTACTGTCGCTTAGGACTGTGGTTAACGCTTCACCGGCTAATAAACGCGCACGGGCGGATTGCAATACCTTAAATAAGCCAGCAGCTTGTTGACGTTCTTCAGGGTTTAAATATTGATTGCGCGAAGACATTGCCAAACCGTCAGGTTCACGAACAGTTTCGCCGCCAAACAGCTTAATATTCATAAACAGTTCTTCATTCAGACGGCGAATAATCGCTAATTGCTGAAAATCTTTTTCTCCAAAAACCGCCATATCAGGATGGATCAGCTGAAATAATTTTGCCACCACGGTTGCCACTCCCTGAAAGTGGGTCGGGCGATTAATACCGCATAAAATCGTTGTCAGTGATTTAGGCATTTCAATAGCTAAACGTACCAAGGATAAATGTCCCTCGTGTAAATTTCCCATTGTGGGTACCAGTGCCAGGGTTTTGCCTTGTTGTAACTGACGAAAACGGCCAATATCGGCAGAATTTGTTAATATTTGTGTCATGGCATGTATTATAGCATTTCCAAAAATTAATATAGCGGGGAAAATAAAAGAAGCCTGTAGTCATTTCATGCCCTCGTAATTTTTGGCATAAGTGCTGGACAAGCGAGTTTGATAAGACTCTTCTTGACATTGCTATTCTTGACTATTCTTGGCTATTCTTGAGATTGCTATTCTCGCAATGGCTATAGCCCACGATGATAAGGGTGGTTATGCAAAATAGAAATACTGCGATAAAGCGTTTCAACCAAAATAATACGCGCAATAGGGTGGGGCAGTGTTAAATCGGATAATGACCAGCATTCACGCGCAATTGCTCGCACGCTATCATTAAATCCTTCCGGGCCTCCGATAAGTAAAGCTATATTTTCTCCGCTGTCATGATAGTTGCTCAGCTTGTTTGCCAGCTTTTCGCTGGACAGCCTCTGCCCACCCACATCCAGGGCAATAATAATGTTATTTTTAGGTACAGCATCAATCAGCGCTTGGCTTTCTATTGCAATGATTTTATTAATATTGGCATTTTTATGACGTTTTTGTGCCGGGATTTCTTTTATCGTTAAACTATAATCCATCATGCTTTTAAAGCGTCTGGCATAGACATCCACCCCTTGATTAATCCAATCAGGTAATTTAGTGCCGATACTAACAATGGTGATTTTCATGCTATCCGTATAATTTATCGGCTTAATGAGTGACAGTTTTTCATTTAACGCACAACCATAATCCGTCTATTTATAGATTTTTAACTAGTTAATAATAAAGAATTTTAAAAAATGAATACAAAAATAAGGCAAAAAGCGGCAGTACACATTGTGTACTGCCGCTTTTTATGTGCAAGAATTTTTATCCTTTTATCATTAAAGCGGTTGGCCATTTAAGGTTGCCTGGCCGTCTTTTAACTCAGCATCCAGTTTATATTGGCCATCTTGCGGCATAATATTCAGCATCATCTGTAACATCGCTGACGCACCGACCTCGTCTGCCAGTTTTTCATTAATGGTAATCACTGATTTGCCCTCAACAAGTCCTAAGACTTGCTGTTTACTAGCATTATTGTCTAACAGTTCGGTAAATGCTTCGGCAGTGATACTTTTACCCTGATTACTTAGGGCTAGTTTAGCTGTTAAGTCGGCATTACCTGCTTCCGTTACGACATTGGCTGCGGCATCAAAATAGGAATCAGCTTTCTGTACGGCGCTTAAAACAGAGTTAATCAACACATCACGGTCAATATCAGAATCAGGGTTTTGCGATATTTTTGCTATGGTATCGTAATAGGCATTGACAGCGACATATGGTAATTTTTTAAAACCATATTTGAATTGAGCCTGTTTCAGTAAAGTGGCATTAACAGGTAAATTTGCTCCCATTGGGCTGTTTTTTAGCTCACTGGTATCAATATCAGCACTTAGACCGGCAGTTAAATCAACTAATTGTTCACCGGCTTTATGAATACCGCCGGAAAGTTTAACGGCATTCAATTTGACTGCAGCAGTATCGACCTGAATACTGATTTCATCATAACTTAGTTCACCGCTATTGATAGGTATCGTTAACCCTTCAACTTGCTGATAAGTACCATTATAGATACCTTTACTGACCTTAACGACAACAGGTGGTTGATTTTCCTCATTAAATTCAACTGAAAACGGTTGACTTTGGCCTTGATATTTTCCTTCTTTATCCAAGGTGAACTGACCGTCAATCGCTGACATTTTCAAGGTTCCCGAACTGTGTTTATCACGCACGGTTAACGGCTGAAGCGTTACTTTACCGTCATAAGCAGACCAGTCCAACAACGAAGTATTGACTACCGAGCTCAAACCCTGAAAGTCTAGTTCACCATTATCCGATTGAAAAGCAGATATATTTCCTACTTGCGTTATGCTGCCGTCCAAAGCAATATATAATGTACTAATAATGGAATCATTGGTTAATTGCTTTGGCAAGGTATCCTTAAACTCACTTAAATCAGGGTGTGAAACAATTTTTCCATAACCATAGGATTGACCGTTATAGTCTGTTTTGCCACGGATAATTTGACTGTTAAAGGGAATATGTAAAGGCTTTTCCTGGCCTGCAATATTAAGTGTTAGTACACTTTTCATACTGTCCGGCGTTGATTCTGTAATCTGCCATGTGGCTGTATTAACCATCGGAGAAGATTGCAGATAATCAATGACTAGCGGTTTCTGAGTGTACTGCGTGATAAAAGATTGTAATTCCTGGTCAGCAACATCATTTGCTTTATTTAAGGTAAAATAACCACCTACACCAATGGCAGCAACAATAGCTACCCCGATAATAATTTTTTTCATAGTTTTGTTCCGATTTTCTTAAATTTAAATGAGCTATTCTAGCATAAAAAAATACCTGAAAAAGCAAGAACGCCATGACAATTTAATAAAAAATTATTCTCTGAATAATTTGCGGGTAATTAAAATGCCGTATTAATTTGACTTAAGAATTGTTGTGTGCGCTCGTTGCTTGCATTTTCAAAGAAATTTATCGGGTCGTTTTCTTCGATAATTTCGCCTCTGTCCATAAAAATAACGCGGTCGGCAACCGCTCTGGCAAAGCCCATTTCGTGCGTGACACAAAGCATAGTCATACCTTCTTCAGCCAGGTCTTTCATGGTTTCCAAAACCTCGTTAATCATTTCCGGGTCAAGGGCGGAGGTTGGTTCGTCAAACAGCATAATTTTGGCCTCCATACACAAGGAGCGGGCAATAGCTACCCGCTGTTGCTGGCCACCCGATAATTGCCCCGGGTATTTATTGGCCTGATCGGGAATTTTGACCCGCTGTAAAAAGTGCATGGCAATTTTTTCAGCTTCTTTTTTAGGCTTTTTACTCACCCAAATCGGGGCAAGCGTTAAATTTTGCAACACCGTTAAATGCGGGAACAGGTTAAAATGCTGAAATACCATACCGACTTGGCGGCGGATTGCCTCGACTTTTTTAATATCATTGCTTAACTCAATACCGTCAACGATAATTTTGCCTTTTTGATGTTCTTCTAAATGATTGATACAGCGAATCAAGGTCGATTTTCCCGAGCCTGACGGGCCGCAGATAACAATTTTTTCTCCTTTGTCCACGCTCAGGTTAATATTTTTTAGCACATGAAAATCACCGTACCATTTATTGACGGCCTGCATGTGAATAATCGGATGTTGTTCTGTCATTATAATACGTTCCTAAAAGTCAGGCGGTGTGATTTGCCCGCCTCGTTAATCAATTTATAAGTCATTAATAAACCGTTAATAAATTATTTATAAACCGGCTTAGCGCTTATGTCCCGTGTGCAGTTTATTTTCCAAATACATGGAATAACGCGACATGCTAAAGCAGAAGATAAAGTAAACCGCGGCAGCAAAGACATAGCCTTCAGTGTGATGCCCCAGCCACTTGGCATCCTGGGATGCCGCCTGAATAATACCCAAAAAGTCAAATAAACCGATAATGAGTACCAGCGTGGTATCCTTAAACAAACCGATAAAAGTATTAACAATGCCGGGAATCACAATTTTTAATGCCTGTGGTAAGACAATAAGTGCCGTGGTTTTCCAAAAACTTAGTCCTAACGATTGGGCGGCCTCAACCTGTCCTTTGGGAATTGCTTGTAATCCGCCGCGCACCACTTCTGCCATATAAGCCGAAGAAAACAGGGCGATACCGATTAAGGCACGCAGTAACTTATCAAAATTCCACCCCTCGGGTAAAAATAACGGAAACATTACTGATGACATAAACAGTACGGTAATTAACGGCACACCACGCCATAATTCAATAAAAACGATACAAGCGGATTTAATAATCGGCATATTGGAACGTCGTCCCAATGCCAAGACAATCCCCAGTGGTAATGATGCCACGATACCGACAAAAGAAATCACCAACGTCAGCATCAAACCACCCCATAGTGAGGTTGGCACCACAACTAAGCCAAAATAACCACCGCCAATGAGTACAAATGCCACAATCGGTATAATAACCAGGGTCAATATACCGACCACTCCTTTTTTCGGTAAATTAGGGATAATCAGATAGGCCAGTAAGATGAAAGATAATAAAAAAACCGTATTGACTCGCCATTTTTCCGCCTGCGGATAAAAGCCGTAAATAAATTGTTGTAAACGAGCATTAATAAACGTCCAACACGCCCCGGTTCCTTCAACTTTACACAGTGCGGGGTCGTTACCGCCCCACGAGGCACGAATAATCGCCCAGTCAATTAACGGCGGTAACGTATAAAATAATAATGCCAGTGCCAGTAGTGTGAAAATGGAATTACTAAGAGAAGAAAATAAATTGCTTTTCAGCCAGCGAATTATCCCGCGTTCGCCGATTGGCGGGGGCAAATCGGGATGTTCGCCCGGCGGATAAACTTGTGTATTAACAGAATCAGTCACAGTACTTACCTCTCTACCAATGCCATACGCTTGTTATACCAGTTCATAAAAGCGGCAATGAGCAGTGAAATGGTTAAATAGGCAAGCATCGTCAGTGCCACACATTCGAGCGCCTGGCCGACATTATTAAGCACCGTACCTGAAAATACCGATACCAGTTCAGGATAAGCAATTGCCGCTGCTAATGAGGAGTTTTTTGCTAAATTCAGATATTGGCTGGCAAGCGGCGGAATAATGACGCGCAGGGCTTGCGGGATAATAATTAAACGCAGTGTCTGTGACGGTTTGATTGCCAGAGAATAGGCCGCTTCGGTTTGCCCGTGGCTGACCGAATTAATGCCCGCCCGTACAATTTCAGCAATAAACGCCCCCGTATAAATCGATAAAGCAAACAATAAGGCTAAAAATTCAGGAATAATCGTCAATCCGCCTTGCAGATTAAAACGTCCGGCTTGCGGAAAATCAAAGCTGACAGGAAATCCCGTCAGCACCGCTGCCAACAGTGGTAAACCGATAATAAAAGCCAGTGACACGGATAACACAGGAGAAATTATGCCTGTGCGTTCTTGTTTTTTCTTGGCGTAGTAATAATAAAAACATGTTGCGACAATGCCGGCAAGCAAAGCAAGTGCTATCCATATTGAACCTGCTTGCCAAACCGGTTTTGGTATGGTAATGCCGCGATTACTAAAAAAAACGCTGTTATCAAACCAGCCGTTTTGCATGGCTTGACGAATGCCGGGCAATGCCCCCAATACCGCAAAATACCAAAAGAAAATTTGTAATAACAAGGGAATATTGCGAAACGTCTCAATATAAACCGTGGCGATTTTTGCTATAATCCAGTTCTTTGACAGCCTGGCAATACCGACTATTACGCCAATCATCGTGGCAAAGAAAATTCCCAGTACAGACACTAACAAGGTATTTAGCAGCCCCACCCAAAACACCCGGCCGTTGCTGTCTGATGAATCAAAGGCAATCAGCGAAAAATCAATTTCAAATCCTGCGGCGCGTTTTAAAAAACTAAAACCGGAGGTGATGCCCCGGCTCTGTAAATTATGTGTGGTAGTGGTAAATAACCACCAACCGGCAACCAGAATAATTGATAACATAAGCACTTGGAAAAATACGCTGCGAAAAGCAGGACTATTCCAAATCTTATCGTTTGAAGAGCGGGGCAAATCATGCATAAGTTTTTATTTTTTTAGCACTGATAAAAGATATTCCTTATCATAAAGGTTGTTGTTTGACTAGTCAACTTATCATACGTAATAACAGCAGCACTTTCTCTGCACACATCACAATATTTCATGAAATAATGTTGTCATAACAATCGCCAAAATCCAATTGCATAGGTTTCCAGTTATTATGCAGCATTGTCTCAGGCAACTTTCGATTGGATAAAAGCAATTGTTTCTTTTCCCGCTATGCGCTCGGGCAGATACCAATACACTCCTTTTTGCGGCCAGATAAGTATACCTTTGGGTGTACGGACAGCCTTTTCTATACCGCGCCATTCACAGTACCCGCTTGAAAAAGGGCCTTTGCTGTCTATACCTGCTTCTGTTACTTGCAGCTCAACCTCAGCATTCATCAGTTTGCTGTTTAAATGACGACGCAGCCAGAAATACTTTTTAATTGGGTTGCTGGATAATTCAAACATGCCAATCACAATAAGCACAACGGGTAACATCGTTTTTCCATTAACGTAGCCATATAGCCCCAAACCCAATAGTATAAAACTGATACCTATCACCCGTTCAGCGATTAGCCATTTTGACCCGTATCGCCGAACCTGGTCGTAGCTTTCACTCATGTACTCGCGGTTTAAGGTAAAATTGACAACGCTCATCGCTTATTTACTCACCAATGTTTCATTTGTTTATAATAACCTAAAACATACAAAAAGCTATTGTTTGTAAGGAATTTTGTGATAAAAATTAAAAGCTGGTGCCTTAAATGCTAAGGCACCCGCTAATTTATTGATTAAAATATATTATTAACGAATAGGCGCAGCGTATAAAATGCCGCCGTTATTCCATAAATTATTCAGCCCGCGGTCAATAGTGATATCGGCATCAGGCCCTAAGTTCTTATTATAGATTTCGCCGTAATTTCCGACTTTTTCAATGGCGTTGGCGCACCAGTTTTCATCCAGCCCGATGGATTTACCGAACTCACCCTCAACACCCAATAAACGTTTAATCGACGGATTATTGGATTGTTTCATGGTCTTAACATTTTTTGAAGTCACGCCTAACTCTTCGGCATTGATGAGACAATTGCGTGTCCAACGAACCAAATCCTGCCATTGATCATCGCCCTGACGGACTGCAGGGGCGAGTGGTTCTTTGGAAATCACATTAGGCAGCACCATGTGCTCATCAGGATTTTTAAATTTATCGCGATAGGCTTGCAAACTGGAGATATCCGTTGATAACACATCACAACGGCCGCTATCATAAGCAGCCACTTGCTCATCAACTTTCTCGAAAACTACCGGCTTATATTCCAGTTTATTGGCTTTGAAAAAATCAGCAAGGTTAAGTTCCGTTGTCGTTCCGGTATCGGTACAAACCGTTGCCCCTGACAGTTCTTTGGCATCTTTTATACCCAATTCTTTACGCACCATCAACCCCTGCCCGTCATAATACATCACGTCAATAAAGTTTAATCCCAATGTGGTATCACGGCTCATGGTATCGGTGGTGATACGCGAGAGTAAATCAATTTCACCACTTTGTAAGGCGGTAAAGCGCTCTTTAGCCGATAACGGGACAAACTTCACCTTGTTGGGATCATTAAAAATTGCCGCCGCCACCGCACGACAAAAATCCACGTCAAACCCTGTCCAACGGTTATTGGCATCCGGAACAGAAAAACCCACCACACCTTGGGTTGCCCCACAAACCAAGTTGCCTTTTTCTTTGACTTCATCCAAAGTAGCCGCGTTAGCCGACAGCATACTACCGATACCGAAAGTGATTAAACCGAGTGATAGCCATTTATTTTTCATTACTAATTTTCCTTTGAGTTTATAAAATTATATTACAGGTTGACCAAGTATTTTTTAACCTCAACCTTATCAAGCCGCCTTATTGTGACCTAATTAGCAAAAACAGTCAAGCATATTGATAGCATTTATGTTAATTATTTATATTAATAAGAGAAAATAATTTATCAAAGGGTTATAGTGGATAATTAGCTTATTATGATTAATTTTTTATTGAGTTTGTTAATCATTCTTTATTAGCTGTCAAATTATTATTTTTACAATATATTACTGTTGTTATGTTGATTATCTTGACAAAATTTTATGATTTTTTCATTTTTATGACCAAATTATGTTATATTACGCGAGTATTTTGACGGCTGGTATAAATTATATTAATACAGCAATCATTTTTTATTAACTTTACGAGGTCTTTTATGGAACAAGCAATTAGCTGGCTAAACGGGGTCATCTGGAGCGATTATTTGGTTGGGTTGTGTTTACTCGCCGGATTATTCTATTCAGTATTAACACGTTTTGCCCAGGTACGGCATTTCTTTGAAATGTGGCGTTTATTATTTAGCGGTAAATCCAGTGATGAGGGAATTTCTTCTTTTCAGGCCTTGGCGGTATCGCTATCAGGTCGTGTTGGTATGGGTAATATCGCCGGGGTAGCAGCAGCCATTGGGTTTGGTGGCCCGGGTGCTATTTTTTGGATGTGGACAGTGGCTTTTCTCGGTGCTAGTACCGCTTACGTTGAATCCACATTGGGTCAAATTTATAAAGAACGTGGTAGTCGAACCGGGCAATACCGTGGCGGCCCGGCCTATTATTTTGAAAAATGCTTGGGACAAAAATGGTATGCCATTATTTTCGCCATTGCTTCAATTATTGCTTGTGGGGTATTTTTACCGGGCGTGCAGGCAAACGGAGTGGTTAATGCCTTAACCAAAGTGTTTGGTGAAGGTCAAATGGTTGAGACTGCGGCCTTTGGTGAGCAAGGAATGAATCGTTTGATTGGTTTGGCTATTATCCTGTTGGTTTTAGGCTTTATCATTTTCGGTGGCGTTAAGCGGATTGCCAAATTTACCGAAATCGTTGTACCGTTTATGGCCTTGGGCTATATTATTATGGCACTCATTATCGTTTTTGCTAACTATAAATTGGTGCCCGGTCTATTTGGCATGATTTTTAATGATGCTTTTACGGCTCAGGCTGGTTTTGGTGCAGCTGTCGGTTGGGGGGTTAAACGCGGAGTATACTCTAACGAAGCGGGGCAAGGCACAGGACCTCATGCGGCCTCGGCTGCTGAAGTTGAGCACCCTGCACAACAAGGCTTGGTGCAAGCATTTTCGGTTTATGTGGATACCTTATTTGTTTGTACGGCAACCGCGCTGATGATTTTAATTACCCAGCAGTACAATATCCAGGGTACATTACCTGCCGGTGAGTTCCTGGTGCAACATGTAGCTGCCGATACACCTATTAACTCGCCTGCCTTTACACAAATGGCGGTTTCCAGTGTTTTTGGCAACTTTGGTCAAACTTTCGTTGCTATTGCGGTATTCTTCTTTGCTTTTACCACCATTTTAGCTTATTACTATATTGCCGAAGTTAATACCGCCTACTTGTCACGTTTAGTGAAAGGCGGGCGCGACGGCATGATATTCTTAATCAAAGTTGTTATTATGGCAATGGTTGCCTATGGTGCACTGAATAACTCAGGGTATATTTGGAACATGGGTGATGTGGGTGTCGGTTTGATGGCCTGGTTGAATATCATTGGCATCCTGGTGATTTTCTTTATGGGACGCCCCGCCTTAAAAGCCCTAAAAGACTATGAAAATCAACAAAAGGCTCAAAAAAATGTAGAAAAAGAAAAGATGCACTATACTTTTGATCCGCGTAAATTAGGTATCAAAAATGCTACTTTTTGGGAAGCGCGTGCAGAAGAACAGAAAAAATAAAATGCTTCTGTTTGAATTAAAAAGCCTCGACAGTCGCCGAGGCTTTTTAATTTATACTGTTTCCCTAAAGTAAGCTATTGAGAAAAATGAAATATAGTTACGACAAACTCAGCGATTTTACAAAACGAGTATTAGACAAGCAGCGACGATAGATTATTTTAGGATTTGCTATAATATAAAAATAATTAATTGAAATGAGCAGTAAAATATGGAAAGTAAAACCACATTGCAAGTCACTAAGGATAATTTACCTCTGACAGTCAGAGAGCATTTGATGCGCGGCCAACAAGAGCCTGCTGTTAATGAATTGATACAAGCGTATGGCTTGGATAAAACCACGGCAGAACAGTTAATTGATGATTATCGGGCAGCCTTACGCGAGCGTAAAATTGAGTTGGATATTATCATGATGAATAACGAAAATGCTCGTGATAATGATGAAATGACACGTTTGATGGTTGTATGGGGTGGTCGAATCGTGGTAATTTTATTTGCTTTGGCAATGCTATATTTGTTTTTCGGGATGTAGGCTAATTCCAGCTTCCGTTTATCAGAACCAAAACGACTGGCCAAATAAGTGACGGGCAAGCCCATACCACTCAAGCCTGTACCACTCAAGCCTGTACCACTCAAGCCTGTACCACTCAAGCCTGTACCACTCAAGCCTGTACCACTCAAGCGTGGCTAGGCAAGGGTAGTCAGGTAAACGACGGCCAAGTGTGCATTGGTCTTGCAAGCATTGGCCTGGCATGCATTGGCCGTGCTAGGGTGTTTGGAAAAATAAGTTACTCTTTCAGGTTTTATATTAGTCTTGCGGCTCAGGGATAAAAACAGTCAGTACATCACAGTTGGCATTGTTAATTAGCGAGCTGGCAGTATTACCCAATAATGTATTTAAAAATCCGGTTTTTTTATGCAGGCCTATAACGATTAAATCGACATTATGCTCGTCGGCATAATCTGAAATACCGCCGGAGGTTGATAATGCAGGGACAACTTCAGCGGTATCTGCATGTAAAGTGGTCTTTTGTAGAAAATCTTTTAGTGCTTGAGCATTTTCTTCCAGATTTTCTTTGTCATCAGCATAGTTAAACAGCGGCATAATCTCATAGCCGCCGGCAATAATATTATCCAATACCACATGAATAACCGATAGTTTGGCATTATCACAGTGCATTAACATCTCGTTAACTTTATCGGCAATCAGTTGACTGTCGGCATGTAAATCGGTAACAAATAAAATATGTTGATATTTCATCATAAACTCCTCTGGTTTAGGTTAACAATTTTATTATAGCATATAACCAATCATAAATAATCCTGTCCGCGTACTCAAAATAAAGGGATAAATAAGGGATATTATGTTGTTGTTACTCGATTGGCACTGCGTATATTTTTTAATTGATTAATTTTCTTTAGTGCTTTTGCCAATTGTTCGGTGTTGCGAATACTAATTTGTAGCTGCATATTAACATTCTCATCATCGTCACGGGCAAAATTTGCCTTCTGAATAGTGACGTCTTCATTGACTAAAGCCTGAGAAATATCGCGAATTAAACCCACTCTGTCGGTTGCCTGAATATGGATCGTGGTATTAAAGCCATTATCATTCATTGCCCAGTTAACCGGCATGATTTTTTCAGGTTCAGCATCAGCCAAATGCAGGACATTCGGGCAATCGTTTTTATGAATGCGTATGCCTTTTGTTTTGGTAATATAACCAATGATGGGTTCCGGTGGTACCGGAGCACAACAGCTTGCCATAGAAATCAGTAAATCGTCTAAATCTTCGATAATAACATTTTGTTTGTTTTTATTGGCTTTACGAATAGGGATACGTGCCAGCCGTGTGGTAATATCATCTAAATGTTGCTGTTTATCTTCTCGAATTTCATCAATATAATTAACCACACTGACAATGCCAAGGTCACCAAAACCCAACGCGGCATAAAGGTTTTCAATATTTTTAATATTAAATTTCTCAGCCGTTTTTTTAAGGTAGCGCTGGTTACTTTTAATGCCCAGTTTGGCTAAATGCTTCTCCAGCATTTCTTGCCCTTCTGCTATGGCATGTTCGCGTCCCTGCTGTTTAAAAAAATGCCGGACTTTTGCGCGTGCCCGTGAGGATTTTAAATAACCGGAGTGTGGATTTAGCCAGTCACGGCCGGGTTGTTTTTTGGGTCCAGTTAGTACTTCTACCGTATCCCCTGTGGTTAATGGCTGCGTCAGCGGCACCAATTGTCCGTTAATTTTGGCTCCCTTGGTACGATGCCCTAAATCGGTATGAATATGATAGGCAAAATCCAAAGGGGTAGAGCCGGAAGGTAACTCGATAACCTTGGCTTGCGGGGTGACGACATAAACACGATCTTCGGTAATTTCAGCCGTAAATTCATCGGCAATGGCTTCGTCAGATGCATTTAATAAGGCACGCAACCAATTAATTTGTTTTTCAAATGCACTAACCTTACCGGTGCTGTTTTCTTTGTACCGCCAGTGTGCTGCAACCCCTAATTCGGCATAATCGTGCATTTCATGGGTACGGATTTGTACCTCAATGGTTTTATTATCCGGTCCTACCACAGCGGTATGTAGTGACTGGTAGCCGTTCGGTTTGGGATTGGCGATATAGTCATCAAATTCCGAGGGGATATGCTGCCAGGTTGCATGCACCAGGCCCAGTACGGTGTAACAGTCTTTAAGGGTCGCCACTTGTACACGCACAGCAATAAGGTCATAAATTTCTTCTAAATGCTTATGCTTTTTCTTCATTTTATTGAAGATACTATTGATATGTTTGGCACGGCCGTAAACTTTTGCCGTTTTGATGTGTTCGTCGGCAATAATTTGTTGTAACTGCGTGACCACGTTATTAACGTAATCCTCGCGCTGGCGGCGTTGTTCGGCTAATGAGGAGGCAATTAAGCGATAGGTTGTCGGCTCCAATTCGCGTAACGCCAAATCTTCCAGTTCCCATTTTAACTTGGCAATCCCCAAACGGTTGGCAAGCGGTGCCTGAATATCACGCGTTTGCAATGCCAGCTGATGGCGTTTTTCTGCCGGGTAATAATCCAAATGGCGCATGGCAACTAATTGTAGTGCCAATTTAATAATCACAACCCGCACATCATTGGCCATTGCCAATAGCATTTGTCGCAGCCGTTCAATATTTTGCAGGGGGTTTTCATGCAGGCTGTCAATAAGACTAATATGTTCTAAATCAGCCAATAAAGCACGCTCTTTATCATTTAGCTTATTGAGTACGTCATCGGTCAAGCCATCGGGCAAGTGACGCAATCGTCCGATATAACCGACACGTACAACCGTCTGTTGGGTTGCCAGCCCGCACAGCGTTTCGGCAACCTCCTGAGCGAGTGCACGTTCCGTATCATCATTATAGCAATCGGCTAAATCGGCACAAATTTGTTCGGCATCTAAAAGCGTCGTAGTAGGCATGACAAGTTTTATCTTGTTAACAGATAACTCAGTTTACTTATCAGCAAAAAAATAGTCAAAGAGTAAATAAAAAAAATGCCGCATTTAAAAAACGCGTTAAGACAATCAGGCAGGGGAAAATAAGTTTATAGCATTAAATATAAGCCACTGCTATCAAACAGCGGCTTATATAATTACTATTAATTATACATCGTTTTCATCAAAACTAGGTTCTTGTGCTTCTAACCATAGTGCGTTGATAATACCGAATGAGCAGGCGAGTAATACGCCTAAAATCCAAGCAAAATACCACATAATGACCTCCTAGTAATGTCCGATGGGGTTATCAAGAATGCTTTGTTTGCGCATTTTTCCTGCCAATTTCCAGTATCCCCATGCCGTATATAATAAAATAATCGGCACAAAAACACAGGCAACTAAAAACATAATACCAAGCGTTTTCGCACTGGATACCGAATCCCACACCAGTAACGATGCTTCAGGCGCGAAACTGGACGGCAGAATAAAGGGAAACAAACAACCTGCTGCTGTGGTAATAGTTCCGGCAATAGCCAGCGATGTCATGACAAAAGCCAATCCGGGACGCCCCTTGGCAGACAGTAGTATGGCTAACAGCGCGCCTATAAAGCCTAGAGCGGGCGCGGCCAGCAAAGCCGGGAAATGCTGATAATTGGCTAACCATGAGCCGGCACGGATAATGGTTTTATCGGTGACAACTAACGCACTGTTGATATCACCGATTTCACTGACTTGATAAGCTTGGATACCACCGAAAGCCAGCCATGCCCCGGCAGCGGCAAAGGTAACTATGAAGCCGATACCGGCTAATCTGACAAAACGTCGCGCACGCTGAGTCACATCATCATCGGTACGTAATTGCAGATAAGCCGACCCGTGCATCATCAGCATGGTTACGGACACAATACCGCATAACAGCGCAAAAGGATTTAATAATTGCAAGAAATTACCGTGATAACTCAGACGCATAAATTCATCTAATTGCGTAGGGGCACCTTGGAATAAATTACCAAAAGCCACGCCAAAGACCAGCACCGGAACAAAAGATCCGATAAAAATTCCCCAATCCCACAGACTGCGCCATACAGGACTCTCTATTTTAGAGCGATACTCAAAGCCGATGGGCCGGAAAAACAAGGCAAAAAGTACCAAAATCATTGCCCAGTAAAAACCCGAAAAAGCAATCGAATAGACTAACGGCCAAGCGGCAAAAATTGCACCGCCGGCGGTAATTAACCACACCTGGTTACCGTCCCAGTGCGGGGCAAGTACGTTTAGCGTTTGCCGGCGCTCAATGTCTTGTCTGGCAGCGAAGGGAAATATGATTCCCACGCCCATATCAAAACCGTCGGCAATGGCAAAACCAATCAGTAAAACGACAATCAGCAGCCACCAGATAATTTTTAGCATTTCATAATCTAACATAACTTTTTCCTCTACAATTAATGAGTTATAGAAGCCAGGGCAGTGCGGGTATCGTCATGATAACGCCCTGTGCCCAGTACGCCCGGACCTTTGCGGATAAACTTCTGCATTAAGTAAACCTCAGCCACCAGGAAAATAGTATATAGCACGATAAATCCGGCCATACTGCCCATAATATCCAGCGGTGTTAATGAGGATGCCGATAACTGGGTGGGTAGTACTTCACCAATTGTCCACGGCTGGCGGCCGTATTCAGCGACAAACCAGCCCAATTCAACCGATAACCACGGTAAAGGCAATGACCACAATGCAAAGTGTAAGACCCAGCGTTTCTGGCCGATACGGTGTCTGGCCGTTTCATAAAAAGCAATAATAAAGAGTAATAGCATGCAAAAACCGAATAATACCATCAAGCGGAATGACCAGAACAGCGGAGCAACTTTGGGTATGGAGTCATCGGCTGCCTGTAAGATTTGCTGTTCACTGGCATCGGTAACGTTTTCAGTATATTTTTTCAATAATAGGCCATAACCTAAATCTTTTTTAGTTGCTTCAAACGCCTGACGGTTTTGCGGTGTGTCTTCGCCATTTTTTATTTTTTGTAATAAACCATAAGCCTGCATACCTTTTCTAATACGTTCGGCGTGCTGTGCCTGCAGGTCTTTAATACCGGTAACAGGCGTATCCAGCGAACGGGTTGCAATAATTCCCAGAGCATAAGGAATTTCAATGGCAAATTCATTACGCTGTGTTTCCTCATTAGGTACGGCAATCAGGTTAAAGTTCGCCGGTGGTGAGTGGGTTTCCCATTCGCTTTCCATAACGGCAAGTTTGGTTTTTTGTATATCACCGATTTCATAACCCGATTCGTCACCCAGCAGAATGGTAGAACAAATAGAGGCCAGGCCAAATGCCGCAGCAATAGCAAAAGAACGCTTGGCAAAGCCGATATTTTTTTGACGTAATAAAAAATAACTGGAAACAGCCAAAATAAAGATGGCGCCTGTTGTATAGCCTGCTGAAACCGTATGGACAAATTTCACCTGTGCCACCGGATTAAAAATCAATTCGGCAAAACTGGTCATTTCCATACGCATGGTTTCAAAATTAAATTCAGAACCTACAGGATTCTGCATCCAGCCGTTGGCAATCAAAATCCACATAGCCGATAAATTCGAGCCAAAAGCAACCAGCCAGGTCACACCAAGGTGTTGAACTTTGGATAATCTGTCCCAGCCAAAAAAGAACAAACCGACAAACGTGGATTCCAGGAAAAATGCCATTAAACCTTCAATGGCCAGCGGTGCGCCGAAAATATCACCGACATAATGGGAGTAATAGGCCCAGTTTGTACCGAATTGAAATTCCATCGTCAGACCGGTAGCAACGCCGAGGGCAAAGTTAATGCCAAATAACTTTCCCCAGTATTTCACCATATCTTTATACACCTGCTTACCCGTCATGACATAGACCGATTCCATAATGGCGAGCATAAAGGAAAGCCCCAAAGTCAGCGGTACAAACAGAAAATGATACATTGCTGTCGCGGCGAATTGCCAGCGCGACAGCTCGACAAGTGTCTCATTAATCACAGTAACCCCCCTTAAAGGTTAAGATGTTAAATAAAGTACGATTTAAAATATTTTTGTGGTTTTTGTGTATAAAAAACCATTTGTTTGAATACTTTGTTACCAAACAATCATCAGTTAACGGTAGATAAACACCCAACTACCTATCCGATAACTATTTTTAGCTATTTGATTATTTTTTTATTTTATTTTATAAAGCAGTAAGGATATACTGTTGGTTGTTTTGGGATTTAAAAGCTTATCAAACTGCTGGCTATTATACGCCTAAAATAATAATTAAAACCGAGTAAATCACTAAGTATTAGGATTGTCTTATATTTTTAAATACTTATTGTCAACTAAAATAAATTATCCTGTTAGTTCAAAGTAATAACGCCTGACAGCTTGTCAAGCTGTTAATAATGTATTTTCTTGCAATATTTATCTTTTAAAGAGGTAAAATCAGTCTTTTTCTATATAAAGCTTGTTATAAAAACTAATCAACTGCCACCCAGCACCAATAACGAAGCGTTACCACCGATGGCGGTAATATTGTTGCTGATGGTTTTTTCATTGATAAAACGCAGCAAATAATGCGGGCCGCCGGCTTTGGGCCCGGTGCCCGATAAGCCGTGTAAAACGTCTCGTTACGTGAATGGATACCGAAGGTCAGGCCGTAACCGGTGCTGTTGATGTCGTCAATGACCTGGTTGAGGTTTTTACGGTTAAAGCGAATAACGTGCAGAATAGGGCCAAACTGTTCTTTTTCCAACTGTTTAATGCTATCAATCTCTACTGCTGTTGGCGGCACAAAGGTTGCATTATCGGTGTCAATAGCGGTTGGCTTGGCTTGATAAATAATTTTTCCGATGCCGGAGAGATGTGCTAAATGGGCCAATAAGCCGCTCTGAGCACGGGCATCAATCACACTGCCAATATCGGTTTTATAGCTTTCCGGGTTGCCGATGACAAGTTCCTGCATCGCCCCTTTAAGCAGTTCAATCACTTTATCGGCAATATCGTTTTGTAAATACAAGACCCGCAGGGCGGAGCAGCGCTGTCCGGCCGACATAAAGGCGGAATGGACCACGTCGGTCACTACCTGCTCGGGCAGTGACGTTGAGTCGACCAGCATGGCGTTTTGTCCGCCGGTTTCGGCAATAAACGGCACGATGGCACCTTGCCGTGCTGCCAAGGTGCGGTTTAAGTGCTTGGCCGTTGCCGTTGAGCCGGTAAAGCAAATACCGTCGATACCGTCGTCTTCGACCAGCGTTTGCCCGACTATTTCGCCCGGCCCGCAAACCAGTTGCAAGACATTGGCGGGAACACCGGCAGCGTGCATTAATTGTACGGCACGATAAGCAATGCTATTGGTCGAATCTGCCGGTTTGGCGATAACGGCATTACCGGTTACCAGGGCAGCGACAATTTGTCCGGTGAAAATGGCCAGCGGGAAATTCCACGGGCTGATACAGAAAAACACCCCACGCCCGGAAATTTGTAGTTCATTGCTTTCACCGGTCGGCCCCGGTAACATCAGCGGCTCCCCCCAGTTTTTTTCGGCTTGGGTGGCGTAATAGCGGCAAAAATCAACCGCTTCACGTATTTCGTCGATGCTGTCTTGAAAGACCTTGCCGGCTTCGCGTATGCACAGGGAGACCAGTTCGTGCCGGTGTGCTTCGTATAAATCGGCAATGTGATGCAGAATTTTTGCCCGTTGTTGAACACTGACTTTGTTCCAGGCCGGATAGGCCTTACGGGCCTCGGCCAGTGCCAGTTTTGCCGTATCAGCATCAGCCAAGCTGATACTACCCACTACCTGGCTGTGATTATAAGGGCTGACGATAGCTTTTTTCTTTTCACAGGGGTGGTCTTTACCGTTGATTAACGAGGCAATATGGTACTGTTTATCGGCAAAACCGTTGACTGTGCTGATAAAGGGTTGACGCTGTCCCTCAATGTGTAAATTAACACCCTTGGAGTTGGGACGCTCGGCAAAAATATCGCCGGGTTTGACAATCGCCGTGTTGTAAAAACTGTTGTGTTTTTTGACTTCACGCACGGGGTGGGCGGCAAGGCTGTCCACCGGGGTATTCGGGTCGACTAATTTATGTACAAACGAAGTATTGGCACCATTTTCCAACAAACGACGAACCAAATATGGCAATAAATCCTTATGTGCACCAACCGGGGCATAAATACGGGCATCAGTCGGATTGCCCCGATTTTTTTCTTGTCTCAGGACTTTATCGTACAGCTCGTGCCCCATACCGTGCAAGCGTTGGAACTCAAACTGACGGTTTTGGTATTTTTCGACAAAATGCAAAATCGTTGATACCGTTTGGGCATTATGGGTGGCAAATTGCGGGAAAAGGTTATCTTGTGCTTTTGCCAGCAAATAATTGGCACAGGCCAAATAAGAGACATCGGTATTAACTTTACGGGTAAAAACCGGGTAGCCGTCCAACCCCATTTGCTGACACAGTTTAATTTCGCTGTCCCAATAGGCCCCTTTGACCAGACGCACGGGGATACGTGTGCCGGTTTCGGCGGCAAGGCAATTTAACCAGTGCAGTACGGGTAGGGCCCGGGTTGAGTAGGCTTGCACAACCAAACCGAAATTACCCCAACCTTTGGCGGCATCGCTGTGATAAAGTTTTTGGAATAGGTGCAACGACAGTTCCAATCGATCCATTTCCTCGGCATCAATGGTCAGTTGAATATCCAGGGCTCTGGCATGCTGAGTTAATTTGATAACGCTGTCATACAATTCGCTCAGTACACGGTCTCGTTGTGACTCTTCATAACGCGGATGCAGTGCCGACAGTTTAATCGAAATCCCCGGGCGTGGGGCACTATCATCGTAGCTTTTACTGCCGATGGCGGTAATTGCATCAAAATAGCTTTGTTGATAGCGTTTGGCATCGGCAGCAGTCAGAGCGGCTTCACCCAGCATATCAAAGGAGTGCGTATAGCCTTTTTGACGGTTGCTATCTGCGGTTTTTAAGGCTTCATCGATGTTGCGGCCCAAGACAAATTGTTTGCCCATAATTTTCATGGCTTGGTACATCGCCGCCCGAATCACCGGCTCGCCCAGTCGATCGACCATGCGTCCAATCAGCGTAGCGGGCTTTTCGTCGCGGTCCTTGCCCAATCCGGTGACTTTACCGGAGAGCATCAAGCCCCAGGTTGAAGCATTAACAAACAGCGAATCGGATTGACTTAAATGTTTATCCCAGGCGGCATCCGATAATTTATCTTCAATCAGGGCATCGGCGGTTTCGGCATCGGGAATCCGCAGCAGCGCTTCTGCTAAACACATCAAAATAATGCCTTCCTCGGTGTCCAGCGTCCAGCTGTGAGTCGCTAAAATCCATCGTGTCCAATAGGGCTTGCACATAGTGGTTTTCATCGACCATATAGTTTTCGGTAATCACGGCAAAGATATCTTCCGCCGTATCCAAAGTCAGTAGCTTTTGTGGTGTTTGCATGGTGTGGTTCTGGTAATTGTGATAATTTTTGTGTTTGCAGATGTTTGTGCAAAGGTTTCTAGGTAAGTAGGTAATTAACCGGCAGTAATTTGGGTAACGGCTTTTCACCTAAGGCTTCTGCCAGTGAAATTTCAATCGTACGACACATCGCATCCAGTGCCAGGCTGTTAGGATGATCGCTAAATGGATGCTCCAATTCGTCTGTCACGGCTGACAAACCGAAAAACATATAAGCAACAATACCGGAAAAAAGCGGAGCCAACCAACCTGCTGCATCAATCAGCGCAAATGGCAAAAGTATGCAGTATAAATATGCCGTGCGCTGTACTAACAAGGAATAAACAAAAGGCAAAGGCGTTGACAAAATTCTCTCATTACCGGCTTGTGCCAGGCTAATGTTAGCCAAGCGTTGTGTTAATATTTTTGCGCCAAAATCATTTAATTGACCATTTTGATACAGTTTGTCCAGCCGTACGGTCATAGCATTTAGCGCGTTACAAGGCGAACTGTCGGTAGTCATAGCATATGGCGTATGTTTTTGCCAATAGTCAATCGCATCACTGACATCGATACCGCGTAGTTTACCGCGGTGTAAATGGATAAATACGGCAGTCAGGTGGAGTAATAATCGGCGTTGCTCACTATCATTAATAAACAGGGTCGTTTCTCTTGATAAACTGCGGCTGTCGGCAACAAGCTGTCCCCACAGACGCCGTGCTTCCCACCAGCGATTATAAGCGGCATTATTACGAAATCCCAAAAACAGTGACAGGGCAATACCAAATACACTCATTGGCGCAAGCGTCAGATGGGGCAGGGCAAAGCAGTATCGGTCAATAGAGATGATAAATAATGATAATAATATCAGACTGATAATCATGGGTAACACTTGCGGAACCACCGAACCCTGGGTAATCGTAAAAAGACGGATAAAAGAGGGTAGCGGCCGGATGATCATACGCTTGATTAGAGCAAGATAATGGTTAACCAGGTAATCACAGCAATAATAATTGCCAGTGCCACAGCGGCAGAGCCGGCATCTTTGGCTTTGCCTGACAGTTCGTGAAAATCGTTACCAAAACGATCAACAACGGCTTCAAGTGCCGAATTAATGATTTCGCTCAGCATAACCAGTAAAAAACTGCTGACCAGCAACAACCATTCGATTGCGTTATCGGCAATAAAAAAAGACAAGGGGAGGGCAATAATACCCACATAGCATTCTTGGCGAAAGGCTGCTTCTGAATGAAACGTCGATTTAAAGCCCTGAGCAGAAAATTTGCTGGCATTAATCAGGCGATTAAAACCGGTATTATTGGCAGGCTTATGCATCATAATGAACTTACCTAGTCGGTCTCCGGTTTCGGGTGGTGCGATAATAGCTGTTGCATGGCGTTATCAACACTTAACTGTCCGCTGATAATTCCTTCAATAATGGCGGTAATCGGAGCACGTACCTGGTATTTTTTGGCATAAGCACTGGCTTCAACGGCTGTGGTGACGCCTTCGACTGTTTGTCCGATAGTCGTTAATGCACTGTGTACACTATGTCCTTGCCCCAACAATAAACCAAAGCGGCGGTTACGTGACAGATTATCGGTACAAGTCAGCATTAAATCACCAAGCCCCGACAGCCCCATCAGGGTTTCTGTACGCGCACCGGCTTGCCTGCCTATACGTGAAATCTCGCTTAGCCCGCGAGTGACCAGAGCCGCCCGCGTATTAGCGCCAAAACCCAAACCGTCAGCGATACCGGCAGCAATGGCAATAACATTTTTTAATGAACCACCGATTTGTGCGCCGATTACGTCATCAGTCGTGTAGGTACGTAACGTTTTATTGTGTAAAAAGAGGGCAAAATCGCTTGCAAAAGATAAGGTATTACCTGCCACCGTAATAGCCGTAGGAAGGCCCTCGGCAACTTCTTTAGCAAAACTGGGACCGGCAATAATGGCATAATCACGATCAGGGTAATAATGCGTAAACGTATGGCTGAGTAAGTCATTGGTTGTTTTGTCAAAGCCTTTAATAGCCCAGCCGATAGCCTGGTGAGCAAAATAAGGCTTGATGCGGGTTAATGTTTCCCGAAAAGCAGCACTGGGTACGACCAGCAGAATCATATCGCAGTCGTAAATAATACCAAGGTCAGCCGTAGGCGTCAGGTTATCCGGTAAGGCATAACCGGCTAAATAGCGCAAATTTTCGCGATGTTGCGTCAGATTTGCTATATGCCCGGGATTGTGTCCCCATAAATAAACTTGCTGGTCGGTGATTTTCGCACAGTTAATCGCTAATGCCGTTCCCCAACTTCCTGCACCCAGTATTGCAATTTTTTTCACTTAATTTGCCTACTTGATTGATGTGTTTAGCAGCATGATCTGTTAATGCTTGGTTTCATTATTTTCTTCACTGACTTCATTGGTGTTAGCCGCTTGAGACTGTTGTACATGCTGTTGATAAACTACATTAAAATCAATCGGATTGAGTATAATTGGTGGAAAGCCGGCTTTTTGTGATAAGCTGCTAATCGTTTCACGAGCATAAGGAAATAAAATATTAGGCACCAAAGCACCAATAACATAACCCAGCTGTGCTTCATCAAAGCCGGTGATGGTGAAAATACCCGCTTGTTCGATTTCTATCATATAAGCTGTTTTTTTGCCGATGGTAGCGCTAACAGTGAGTGATAATACAATATTATAAATACCTTGTTCTTCATCAATAAGCGTACTGCTGTTACCTAAGTTAAGATTGATATTAGGTTCCCAGTTTTCGGTAAAAATCTCTGGCGCGCTAGGCGCTTCAGATGATAAATCTTTAATATAGATGCGGTTAATTTCAAATTGTGGTTCTGACATGATAGTTCCTGTTGTGTTTAAAATACGCTAAGAAAAATTATATTATACTAATTCTGAAAAATAATTTGTACGACTATATTTATACGATTGCATTTATTTTCCTCAGTATATTAATTTTGTCAATATTACTTGGTTTAGCGGTACAAACTAAATTTGTATCGTAGCTAAAATCGTAGCTCTAAGATCGTAGGTCTGGTGCAAATAGTAAAAGCCGCAAAAGCGGCTTCTACCATTAACTCATGTTAGTCAATAATCAGATTATTCGCCTGTTTTGGTTTTGACTAATTTTTTGACATCCGGCCCCATGGGTAACTCAAAATCATAGCTGGCTAAAATTCTGTTATCAATGGGGCGAACCAAACGGGTTGTAACAAATACACGGTCCTTACCGATGGCATAAGTACCGACAAGCGCTGCTCCAGCGGCGTGCGCTTTAGAAATTCTGCGAATATCGCGAGACAACATATATTCACCGCTTTCTTCACGGACTTTAACATCGTGGCGCGTACGTAAATCAACGACAGGGAAACCAAACTGGGAGATGCGGTCACCAATTTGTTCTGCAACCAACAAACCGAATGCCGAACTACTGTCTAAATCGGTAATATCAGCAATACTGGTAATTAAAATAGGCTTCAAGTCATCCTGGAGATAATTGGCTTGTACCATTAATTTCTCGGCGGCTTCATGCGTTGTACCAATCATATTAGCGTCTTCAATTTGCTCATACTGTGCGACGCTCTTATTTTCATTATAAATGTCAGGTGTACTACAACCTGTCATTGCAGCAGCTGTTATGGCTAATAGTAGGTGTTTTTTCATCCTTATTTTTCTCCCAAAAATTAAATTATAATCCTATATGAAACGATGATAGGGCTATTTGTATGTTAATACTACATTAACTAAACCTTGTATAAGATACCATAAGTTTTTTTCTGACGAAACCCCTAAAAGCCTTTTCTATATAAAAATATAGACAATATTATTCTGTAATGAGTGATTTTTGTATAAAAAATCGTTGGTTAAAATGTTTTAATAATATTTAAGTAACGGCTGCGTTTTAACATAAAGTCAACACGCTTGCCGTCATAATGGCGAAAAAAAGCCGCACCGCGTAAGGCGGCTAATAATACAGCCCGAATTTGATTGGCTGAAGTTTCATTTTGTAAATGCGTATGGTTGCCTTTAATCATGATGCGCGGCTCAATTTGACTGGCGGTTTGTTTGTAAATATCGGCAAAGCGAGTAAGCATATCCGCCGACACCAGCCGGCGTTCAAATGCTATCGCGTTAGTCGAGTGATGAATAGCCGCTTGTTCGGCAGTATCATCTGCTTCATCATCAAAAATCGTTGTAAAATTATCACTAAATTCTGCATTATCCAGCTGCTCCATTTCAATGTCCAGTGATTGTAATGCAGACTGCAATACTTGCCGCATCTGCGTATTGCGTACTAATTTGAGTTCAATACTGATAACCGCTAATAAATACTGGGCTAAATCTCTGTCTAATTCATCGCTAAATAAATGATGTAATTGCTTGAGTCCATGTGACAATAAGCGGCTGTCGTTACCATAGGCCTGCAAGACATTATCCGGGCTGTAAGTAATTAAAGCACGAAATAGCGGCAGGGCACGTTGCTCATCGCGATAACTTGTTGTTCATCATTATTCATTATGCGTTTTCTCGTTAATATTTATGCAGTTTGTTCGATAACACCGCCGCCTAAGCACTCACCCTCGTCGTAAAAAACGACATATTGTCCCGGCGTTAAGGCACGTTGCGGGTTGGCAAATTGTACTTGCAGAGTATTATTCTGTAAATAACATATTGTACACGTTTGCTCGTTCTGACGGTAGCGTGTTTTTGCAGTTAAAGTCTGCTTGTCGACAGGCGGCTTTCGTAACCAGTTCAGCTGGCCGGCAACCAGCGATGTCTTAAACAAGGCAGGGTTGTCAGTACCTTGCACGACAACCAGCGCGTTATTGGCTAAATCTTTTTCGGCAACAAACCAGGGCCTGTCGTCATAGTGTGCCAAACCGCCGATGCCTAAACCTTGGCGTTGCCCGATAGTGTAATACATTAGGCCGTTATGCTCACCAATGGCTTCACCATGCAGGGTAACAATCTTCCCCGGCTGTGCCGGCAGATAATGGGCCAGAAAATCACGAAAATTACGTTCGCCGATAAAACAAATTCCGGTCGAATCTTTTTTATCATAGGTAATCAAATCAGCCTTTTCGGCGATTGCCCGTACGCTCGGCTTTGCCAAATCACCCAGCGGGAACAGGGCGCGCTGTAATTGCGTCTGGCTGATGGCATTGAGAAAATAGGTCTGGTCTTTGTTCTGGTCATGCGCCTGCATCAGGGCGGCATTGAGCCCAATATTCAGACGGCGGCAATAATGTCCTGTCGCTATATAGTCACAGCCTAATTGCCTGGCAAAATTAAGCAATTCCGAAAATTTAATTTCGCGATTGCACAACACATCGGGATTGGGGGTGCGTCCTGCCCGGTACTCGGCGAGGAAGTGTTTGAATACGCGCTCCTGATATTGCTTGGCAAAATTGACCGTATATAGCCTAATACCAATGGTTTCGCAAACGTCTTTGGCATCGAAAATATCATCTTCGGCAGTACAATAACCGGGCGAATAAGTTTCTTCCCAGTTTTTCATAAACACACCCTGTACATTATAGCCGGCTTGTTTTAACAGGTAAGCGCTAACGGATGAGTCCACACCGCCGGAAATACCCACAACAATGCGGGCATTTTTAGGAGGCAGGAAGTTGGTTTTGCTGTTTAGCATATTATGTATTATGTTTAGCATATTATGTATTATAAGTTGCCTTACTTGTGTGACCGATTAACATACACCATACACCGAATGGCGTGCCATTTGCAAGAGTGCCGTTGGCAAGAGGGAAGTTTTGGCAAGGCCGGCAGCGTCTGCAGTTAAAACAGTTAACCAATTACGCCCTGATAGCGAAAATAAGCATACAGTAAACCACCTATTAGCATGGCAGCAGTAATAACGGCAGCAGTGATTTTTATCATACTTTTCGGATACTGTCCTGCAACGGCAGCGGTTTGGCCGTTAATAACCATCGGATAGATTTTGCCTTTGTACTCCAGCGCGCTGTACCATACGGGTAATAATATCAGCTTGTAAGTGGAGTTTTGATATTCAGTGTGTTTTTGCAGAATTTTTTGTACATCTCCGCCAATATCACGATAAATGGCCTGTTTGATATCAGCGGTCATTTTCTGCTGGGCCACGACAAAGGCTTCATCCAAGTCCAGCTGATAATAATCGGCCTTCATACCGGCCAGATAATCAGCTGTGTAGGGGCGGGCTTGTGTCAGCTGCCAAGGGCCTAATTGATTAACGATGGTTTGTGGCACGCGCATGGAGGCAAGTACCAGGACATCATCAAATAATACCCGGACTTGCCCCGAGGCAGGATACCAGCGGGTTTTGGTTACCGCTACCCTGACCGTCTTTGTTTTTCCGTTAACTACCCGCGTTTGCGTAACGTAGTCCGTATAATGTTCACCGCGTAAGCCACGGTAGTCGGTATAGGTTAAGCTGTCAAAAGTCCAGTGGGGTACGTATAAGCCCTCAAACTGTTTATGGTGGCCGGTCATTGCTTTTAAGGCATTGGGGGCAAACCAGCGTTTTTTTAACCACTGCTGCCATTGCTTAAAAGCCGTCGATTTATCTACACTAAACGGTACAATCGCCTCAATTTGTAAGCGTTGTTGAGCGGTATCAAGTTTGGCAATCGGAGTATGACAATAAGGGCATTGATCCGAGAGGCTGTAAATATCCCATTCCGATTGCGCCCCGCAGCGCTCACAGGTAACCGTCGTCTGCGGCGGGGCGAGCGGTTTTAGGCGGATTTGCTTTAATGCCCGGGCAAGCGGGTATTCGTCAATGCGCTCGCCGTGATCTTCGATAGTTTCACTGTGCCCGCATGAGGTACACGTCAGTTGTTGCGTACCAATTTGATAAGCCTGAGCCGCCCCGCAGTTACGACAACTAAACTGATGCAGGCCACGATGTTGCTCATTATATTCACCATTATGCTGACCATTGTATTGACTATGGTATTGACCATGGTGTCCATCATCGCCGGCAAGGGGGTTTTTACCTGATTGCTGAGTGTTTTTCACGCCTGATTACTTGGTAATTACTTGGTGATTACTTGGATTTTTTGCTATCGGCATGTAACGGTGGCGGTAAATGGCTTAAATCAATTTCATTTAATGATTCAATGGTCTGCCACTCTGACATGCCTTTACGCCAGATAAGGGTGTGAGCATCAATTTGATTCGTCTCTAACAGATGATACACCTTGGTCAGCGGCATAGGGCCTTCACGCTGTCCCATTATCATTACATAATAAATCCCCGGCGGGGGCGGCGGCACATCGCGCGGGTTGTCAGGTACGGCGGTATTATTATCGGATGGTGCTTTTTGCTGTGCAGCACTACGCATTTCCTGAGTCATTTGTCGGCCCATTTCCATACCCATGGCCATTTCAACGCCAACACTCGCCATATTACCTTTGCCGCTATCGTTTCCTGCCGCCAAGCCTTGTGCGGTTTGATATTTGGCATAATCATTTAAATGTTCACCGAT
>PDWJ01001169.1_pt1 | contig 33567 bp, 29 predicted proteins | sample 1430881 | NCBI WGS metagenome assembly PDWJ01 (sample SAMN01162460, study PRJNA174530) | Oral metagenome, whole genome shotgun sequencing project. | biome: Marine environment; feature: Marine mammal; material: Swab sample of the gingival sulcus; isolation source: swab sample of gingival sulcus...
GCTGAAATTCAAGGTTCTGTTGTAACATTTACCGCAACTGAAAATTGGACAGGAACAGAAACTATTACTGTAACAGTAGATGATGGTAATAGTAAATTACTTACAAAGAGAGAGAGCAGTAAAGCAAGTGTATCTGATACAATTGATATAACCGTTGCTTCAATTGTTCTCTTTGAGGAATTTGAAAATTTTCCTCCTGAAGGCTGGACTGTTCAAGGTGATAACTGGAATCCATCGTATGGGAACTATGCCGGTGGTACAGCTCCGGAAGCTCATTTTTATTGGTCTCCTCAAAACACCGGTGATCAATATCTTATAACTAAGCCTTTAGACACATCGGGAAGAAGTTCTGTATCTATATCCTTTAACCATATGATTAATCACTATGGTCCTGGTTATGAGTGTAAACTTGTTACCTCTACAGATATGGAGAACTGGGAAGTTATTCATACCTTCCCTGGTCAAAATATAGGACCTGAACTTTTCTCTACAGAGATTTCGAACAATCATGTTGGCTCTGAAACACTCTATATTGCTTTTATGTTTTCTGGTAACTCTTATCAGATAAATAATTGGTATATAGATAATGTAGTGGTTACCAAGGATGATTCTGTTCAAGATACAGAGGCTCCGCAATTTGTTTCCCTTGATGGAAATACTCAAGTTGTTGGTAGTGATATGAATCTTACTCTTGTTGTAAGTGATGAAACCGGAGTTCCTTCAACTATTGAAGCTACTTATGATCTTATAGGTTCAGAAGAGACCCTTGTAATGAATCTAAGTAGGGAAAACTATACTTATACAGGTACTATCTCTTCACCTGAAGAAGCTTCTTCTGGAGATATAACTTTCCATCTTATGGATACGGTAGATCCAGCTAATACAGTAGATATTGTTAAGCAGATTTCATTCAATGATCCTGTAAATAATAGCCCAACTATTGAACTACCGGAGAACTTAACATTTGATGAGGATGGTTCACTGGAAGTAGATCTTTCTCCATATATAAATGATGTAGATGATGATGATTTAACTCTATCTGTAAGCGATAATAGTAACATTATGGTTACATTTACGGGGCTTGTAGCAACATTCACTGCTGCTCCAAACTACAATGGATCAGAGACTATTACTATAACAGTGGATGATGGTAATAGTAAACTGTTTACAAAAAAAGATATTAGTAAAAAGTTTACTAAAAAAGGTGTTAGTAGAGCAACTGCATTTGATACTATCGATATAATTGTTAATCCTGTTAATGACGCTCCAACTATTGAATTACCTGAAAGCTTAACATTTGATGAGGATAGTTCATTAGAAATGGATCTTTCTCCATATATAAATGATGTAGATGGTGATAATCTAACTCTATCTGTAAGCGATAATAGTAATATTATGGTTACATTTACAGGGTTGGTGGCAACATTTAGTGCAACTGAAAACTATAATGGATCAGAGGTTATTACTATAACAGTAGATGATGGTAATAGTAAACTATTTACAAAAAAAGATATTAGTAGAAAGTTTACTAAAAAAGGTGTTAGTAGAGCAACTGCATTTGATACTGTTGAGATAATTGTTAACCCTGTAGATGATGCTCCTGAAATTATAGAGATTGCTAATCTTCCTGTTTCACCTATTGGATCTGTTGTAACCCTAGATCTAAACTCTAACGAGTTGGGTTTTGATGGCGAGAGCGATGAAGATCTTACATGGAGTGTTGAGATTACAAATCCTAATGTTGACGGAGATATTGAGTTTACGGGTACTATTAGTGAAACTTCTATAGGATCTGATATATTTACTATTGACCCTCAAGATATCAACTTTAGTGGTAAAATAGAGATAAAACTTACACTTTCTAATGGAATTTTAACAGACACTCAAGAAAACATAATAATTGATTGGGATGATAATGGAGCTCCTGTTATTACTTTAGATCAAACTGAATATTCAGCTGATGAAGATAACCCTATTGTTCTCAATTTATCAGATGAGAATATGTATGATCCTGAAGATGATGACAGTGAACTTTATTGGGAAGTTACCAATTTTGAGATTGGAAATGTGGTTGTTAATGGTAATGAGATAACATTTACAACACCTGAAAACTTTAATGGTTCAGGAAATGCTACTCTAAAATTATTTGATACAAATGGTGCTAGTAGCGAAATAGAATTAAGTTTAACTTGGAATCCTGTAGATGATCCTGTTGTACTTAATCTTCCTGAAATTTTTGAGTTTGATGAGGATCAATCTTTAGATTTAGATTTTATTGCTCTTGGCTATATTGTAGATCCTGATTCCGATCAGCTTACTTTGACAGCTTCTAACAATAGTAATATTATTTTGGAGATTACAGGAACTAATGTTTCTATTTCTTCACCTGCTAACTGGAATGGTTCAGAAAATATTACATTTACTGTAACGGATGGTATTTCAATAGTATCAGAGGTGGTAGCTGTAAATGTAAATAGTGTGAACGATGCACCAACTATTAATCTTCCAAACTCATTTACATTTAATGAGGATGAAAGCTTAGTAGTTAACTTTAAAGAGATGGGTTATGTAGATGATGTAGATGATGTAGACCTTACACTTATGGTAAGTGGAAATAGCTCTGTTTTAGTTTCAATACAACAAGATCTTGTTACATTCTCTGCTCCTCAAAACTGGAATGGATCAGAAATTTTAACATTTACTGTTTATGATTCAGGAAATTCAAAAGCTTCTGCATCTGATAGTGTTGAAGTGATTGTTACACCTATAAATGATGATCCTATTATTAATCTTCCTAATTCATTTGCATTTGATGAAGATAGTTCATTAGAGGTAGATTTTTCACCATACATTGAAGATGTTGATCTTGATGATCTTACTCTAACAGCAACTGGAAATACAAATATTAATGTTACATTTAGTGGCTTGGTTGCTATGTTCTCAGCTCCATTAAATTGGAATGGAATGGAAACTATAACTATATCTGTAAATGATAATAGCGGAAAATCTATTGCATCTGATAATGTTGAAGTAGTTGTTACACCTATAAATGATGCACCAACTATTAATCTTCCTGATTCATTTACATTTGATGAAGATGCTTCATTAGAGGTAGATCTTTCACCATATATTGAAGATGTAGATTCCGATGAGTTTACTTTATCATCAACTGGAAATACAAATATTAATGTTACATTTAATGGATTAGTTGCTCTTTTCTCTGCCCCTCAAAACTGGAATGGATCAGAGAGTGTTACTATATCTGTAAGTGATAACATGAGTAAAGCTGTTTCTTCAGATGTTGTTGAAGTGATTGTTACACCTATAAATGATGATCCTATTATTAATCTTCCTAATTCATTTACATTTGATGAAGATGCTTCATTAGAGGTAGATCTTTCACAATACATTGAAGATGTTGATCTTGATGATCTTACTCTAACAGCAACCGGAAATACAAATATTAATGTTATATTTAGTGGCTTGGTTGCTATGTTCTCAGCTCCATTAAATTGGAATGGAATGGAAACTATAACTATATCTGTAAATGATAACAACGGAAGATCTATTGTATCTGACAATGTTGAAGTAGTTGTTACACCTGTAAATGATCTTCCTGTTATGGAACTTCCGGAAACAATTGCATACAATGAAGATGATATTCTTACTGTTGACTTTACACAGTACATTGAGGATGTTGATACAGAAGAGTTAGTTCTTTCTGTATCCGGAACAATTAATACTATTGTTAATATTGATGGATTTATTGTAACATTTGGTGCTGTAGAAAATTGGAATGGTAGTGAAACAATCACATTTAAGTTACATGAAATAAACTCCAGAGGTTTTGTAACAGATAATGTAATTGTTAATGTTCTTCCTGTAAACGATGCACCAACTATTGTATCTTTCTATCCTATTAATACATCTCTTGTAATTACAAATAGTGATCCTATTACATTTGGTGTAACAGCAGAAGATGTTGATAGTGATATTAGTTATAGCTGGACACTAGATGGAGAACCTGTTAATGGCGATAGCACATTTGTTAATGAGTTTACCGAGAATGGTAACTATGAAGTTAAGGTTGTTGTTTCAGATGGAGAACTGGAGGCATCTCAAACTTGGAATGTTGAGGTTGCTATAGTTTCTATTGATGAAAATCTTCCTAAAGTTACTAAACTTAACGGAAACTATCCAAATCCGTTTAATCCTAAAACAACTATTAGTTTTGATCTAAGCGAATCAGGTCTTGTAAGCCTAAAAGTTTACAATAGATCAGGTCAATTGGTTAAAACTCTGGTTAATGAGTTTAGGGAAGCTGGTAAATACAGTGTAGATTGGGTAGGAATGGATATACCTTCAGGTGTGTATTTCTATAGATTGTCTACTAAAAACTACAATAAAACTATGAAAGCTATTATTATTAAATAATATTGGCTTTGATACATCAAAAAAGGGGCTCACTTTGAGCCCCTTTTTTTTGTTGTGTTTACATATATTGTTGGAAATTTTTATACTATTTTGTAATTTCTCTTATAATTTTTGATTCCGTATTAAAGATTTTATAAGGAGTATATATGCCGTTTAAAATAGAGAACTCAAAAGTATCAAAAATCTACTTAATCGGAAAGGAGATTAGAGAGAGAGAGTTAAATAGTAAAGATATTTTTCTAAAACTCAATCAAGGTGTTAACAGAGTTAAAAATCCTGAGATTGAGGAGTTTATTAAAAATATAGATTTTGAAGAAAGACATTTTTCATATCCTCCTAATAATGGCTTATTTCCACTTAGAAAAGTGATAAATGAGGAATTTTTTGACGGCAAAGCAGATAGTGAAGATATTGTGATCTCCCCGGGTTCTGTAGGAGCTTTGGATATGATCTTTCAACTACTTGATATTGATAACTTCTATATCCCTACCTTTTTTTGGGGACCTTATAAAATTATGTCGGATAGAAGGGGTTTAAATTGTAAATATTATGATGGCTTTATAGAAAATTTGGATAGTAGAGATGGAATTATTATATGTGATCCAAATAATCCAACGGGTGAGAAGTTAGATGATGATAAGTTGTATGAATGGATAAAAATTTTAGATTCCAAGGGTGTAATTATTATTTTTGATAGCCCTTACAGAAGATTGTTTACAGATAGATCCGATACCTTTTTTCAAAAACTATCTAAATTGGAAAATGTTGTAATTGTTGAATCATTTAGTAAATCACTTTCACTGCCCGGAGGGAGAATAGGTTTTATACACTCTACCAATAAACCTTTTACCAAAGAGATTAGTTCTCGATTTCTCTATAGCTGTGGTGGGGTAAGTACCTTTGCTCAGGTTATAGTTGAAAATCTACTCTCCAATCCTCTAGGAATTGAGAAGATAAAAGAGTTTAAAAAGAATACTACTTCCCATATAAAGAAAAATTTATCATGGTTATATGATAATGGTTTAATAGAAAGATCTATATATAAGAGAAGACCGGAGGGGCTTTTTGCCATAGTTAATAGATCTGAAAGAGATCTTATGAAAAATTTTATCGGAGCTGTAGAGTTACCCTTCTTTACAGAGGTTAAGGAGTATAAGGAAAAATATGCAAACTGCTCCAGAATCTGTGTTTCAGTAGATCATGGAGAGTTTGTAAGGTATTTAGAGAGGGTGCTCTAGAACCCAATGCTGTTGACTTAAGCTTTTAGCTTTAAGAACAAGCAAGTGAAAAACTAAAAGTGAAAAATGAATGTTGTCGCTTCGCTCTTTTATTTGAATTATAATTATAAGGAATGTTGAAGAACTGAAATTTTTCTATCCTGTCAGATTAAAACCCTTGTATTATATTTTATATAATAAATCTAAAATTAGTAGAAGAAAGTGTCTTTTTCTAAAAAGTAATAGTTAAAACTTAAAAGTTTAACTTTTCTATTAAGCTCTTAATAAATTCTTCAAAAGAAGGATGTAAAGCAAACCTCCATTACCGATGGAGCGTTTTTTAGGAAATTATGAAATAGTTTCCTAAAAATGGTGGAATCGGCAAACCCTGCAAGGGTTTGAGCTAACATCCTAGATAATGGTAAGCAACATGGCTTTGCCCTACTTCTGCTTTTGCTTCTTTTTCAGAAGAAAAAGAAGAGCTTTTCTTTCTTTTGGCTACAAAAGAAATGCCCAAAAAAGTTTATAGATTTTTACAAAAATCTTAAAACTTTTCCCAAGCTGATCGATAAAAGTATAGCCTTCGATAGAACTCTTTTTTCTTAAGTCAACAGCATTGTCTCTAGATCCTACTTAAACTCAATATATACTAAAAAATAGTGAGGAATCTTAAAAGAGATACCTAGCTTATCGGGCTTAACTTCAGATTGAACAACATTGCAATAGGAAGCCGATCCATTTTTATTTATGGTTGGTGTTATAATGGCTAGAATAGGAAATTTTTCATCTTTATTTAAATATATTTTAGATCTATTTCCAAAGAAATCTTTCAATACATATCTATCTCTATTTTGAGATAATTTATAATATAACTTTTTACTCCTAAACCTATCTGTGGAAAGTTGAACTTTAAGATCCTCTTTTTCAAGTTTTATATTAAATATTAAAGAGCTCTTATTTGAGTTTATTTTAAAATAATCCAGCTCCGTTCCATCAAAAAGAGTATTAGAACTTACTTTTTCACCATCTTTAAACTCTACTACATCTATTATATAGGAACTCCCTTTTAGATCACTACCTTCAAAATTTAATTGCTCAACAAAAATATTTTCAAAATCGTATAAGTTTTGAATCTCAGGGTTTATACTTCCGTATTTAGCTGTTACTTTAATCCTGCCTTCTCCATAAGATAGGGTTAGTATAAATAATAAAAAGAGGGTTATCGTTCTAATCTTCATTTTAAGATCCTTTATAGATATGGTTACAATATAATAAATTTATAAAAACTACTCTGATCTCTCATAAAAAAGTTTCCCTACTCTTTTAATATGTTCTATTAGGTCTCTATTCTCAATGTGGTTAAAAATTGATATATCGAAACTATAGGGCAAGTCAAGGTTATCAAGATCTTCCATTATATTATAAACACAGCTATTAAGTTTTATATTATCTCCCAAGAGAGTTAGATCTATATCGGATCCATTTTGATAATTACCTTTAGCTCTTGATCCATAGATAATTACACTATCAACTTCATTATAATGTGAAAAAACCTCTCTGATAGACTCTATATTTTTTTCGGACAGACCAAACATAACTAATCAATCTCGCTTTTTACAAGATCAGAAAATTTGTCTAGAAGTATCTTAAACTCATTAAAATATAGTTTTAATATATCTGAATGGATCTGTGAAGCTGTCTCTTCATTATAAGTATGAACACTTAATTGTCTAGACTTAATAGATTTCATAAATATTTCACCGTTCTCAATTAACCCTCTTTTAAAAGCTAATCTGAAGGCATCTCTACTTCCTTGAATAGTTGTTTCACCCTGTGCATAATAGAAATCTTTAATCATTAGCCAAGAGAGTTCATGAACGAGCTCAAAACCCTTAATCAAACCTTGTTCTTCCAGTTTAGAAAGTTTTCTTTCAGATTCTAAATCTATAGCCTCTTTTAGATTTTTAAAGGCTAAACAATATTGATTGTATCTTTGAATCCATCTTATATCTGTTGACATAGCCTCTCCTCTAGTAAGTATTTCTCAGCTTATCAATCTCATCTGCAGTAAAATGTTTACCATTTTCATCATCTATACCGGGGCAAAAATTTTTCTCCACCTCAAAATCTCGCTCTGTTTTAAATACAGTATTCCAGAAAGGGTAAGTTCCACATTGGGTCGGTCTGTTTCTATACACCTTACACCCTTTTATCTCTTTATCCCAAAATATACATGAATTATCATTTAAAGATCTAAGGACTATATACTCTCCATAAGTTGAAAGATAATTTTTCTTTAAATCTTCTAACGAATACCCTTCATTATCAATCAACCGCCTTATATCCTTCTCAAACATAAAGACATAGCCCTCACAGACACAGCAATTTCCACATCTAGTACATTCAAAATTTACTCCATCCTCATAAAATCTCATAAAGTAGATCCAAATAAATGTTAAACTAATTACTTGATAAATATAAGTATCATTCATATATTTTCTTAATTAAAAATAGAATTTATTTTAAAAAGGAAGGATATACTATGTACGGAGATTTCAAAACATTCTTAAAGAGTGAGCTTGATGAGATTAAAGCTCAGGGACTTTATAAAAATGAGAGAACGATAACCACTCCTCAAGGGGTTAAGATCAACACTTTAGAAGGTGGAGATGTGTTAAACTTCTGTGCTAACAACTACCTTGGTCTTTCAAATAATGAGAGAGTAAAAAAAGCAGCTATGAAAGCAATTGAGGAGTATGGATTTGGTCTTTCTTCTGTAAGATTTATCTGTGGAACTCAAAAGATTCATAAAGATCTTGAAAAAAAGATTAGTGAGTTTTTGGAGACTGAGGATACAATTTTATTCTCTTCTGCTTTTGATGCAAACGGAGGGGTTTTTGAACCTCTTTTAAATGCTGATTGTGCAATTATTTCAGATGAGTTAAACCACGCTTCTATCATTGATGGTGTTAGACTTTGTAAGGCTAAGAGATTTAGATACAAAAACAATGATATGGAGGATCTTGAGCAAAAACTTATTGAAGCTAAGGATTCTAAGTTTAAGCTTATCGTAACAGATGGTGTTTTTTCTATGGACGGTATAATTGCCCAAGTAGATAAGATTTGTGATCTTGCTGACAGATATAATGCCCTAGTTATGGTTGATGACTCTCATGCTACAGGTTTTGTCGGTAAAAATGGTAAAGGTAGTCACGAACACTCAAACGCTCTTGGTAGAGTTGATATTATCTCAACTACATTTGGTAAAGCTCTTGGTGGTGCAAGTGGTGGATGTGTTTCTGGTAAGAAAGAGATTATTGATATGTTAAGACAGAGAGCAAGACCATATCTTTTCTCAAACTCAATTGCACCGGCTATTGCAGGAGCTACTATTGAGGTTATCAATATGCTACAAGAATCAACAGCTCTGAGAGATAAGGTTGAAGCAAATACTAAGAGATTTAGAGAGGGTATGGAAAAAGCCGGTTTCAGAATTGTAAAAGGAACCCACTCTATTGTACCTATTATGTTAGGTCATTTAGAAAACGATTCCAGACTTTCTCAAGAGTATGCTGATGCTCTATTAAAAGAGGGTATCTATGTAATAGGTTTCTACTTCCCTGTAGTTCCTAGAGGAAAAGCGAGAATTAGAGTTCAGATTAGTGCTGCTCACTCAACTGAAGATATTGATTTCGCAATTGAGAAGTTTACTAAGGTTGCTAAAGAGTTAAAGATTATTGATTAGTCAATAGCTTTGAATATCTAATAAAAATGGTGAAGAAAGTCTTCACCATTTTTATTTTTATATAATTCATTGCCTTTTAATCGTTAAAATAGCTCTCTTTTTCAAAACTTTAGCCGTTGTGTGCAGTTATGTGTCTCTCATAGTTATTTTAGACCCAATAAATTGCTTCTATACTCTTCGATTAAATCTTTTTCTTTTCCCCCAAAAGCTCCTCTACGCTAACAACACCGTAATCCTTAATATTTCTCTCTTTTCTATCAAAAGCTACACCGATACATATAATCTCTCTACCATCGTATAGGTAAGGTTCATAATATTTTCTCTTCTCTATCTGCTTTAAAGCATCATTTACACTACTCATTTTAAACTCTATAATATAGATATGCTTAGGATTAGAAACTACAGCATCAACCCTGCCTCTACTACTACCATTTTCAGGAATTATGTCAGCCCCTACAAGTTTCATAGTGAGATAGATTATAGAGTGGTAATAACTCTCATCCTTCTCCATAAAAATATTAAAAGGGATATCTGCAAATACTGATTTTAAACCTAAGAAAAATTGATCTATCTCTCTCTTAGCAAGATTTCCTTTCAATTTCCTAGTAATACTGGAAAATGTTGTTTTATCTATTGAAGTATAGTCTGCTATAAGAAATTTATAAAAGGATTCTCTAACCTCCATATTTGGATAACCAAGGTTATAGGAAACTGAGTAGAACTCCGGATCTATGATCTTCTCCTTTATGGTTAAATAACCGGCTTGAAATAATAGAACAGTTAGATCAATGTTATTTATATCATAAGAATCAAGTGTATCATCATCAGTGATTACCTTTGTATCAAACTTTGTGAAATCAACCATATTATCTTTTATAAACTTTGTCAAAAAAGTAGGAGTTCCCGATCTAAACCAAAAGTTCTTAAACTCTCTAGCTTCAAAAAAATTTATAACAGAATAGGGGTTATATACAAAGGTTTCAGCATCCCAAGAGTAACCGTTGTACCATAGTCTAATGGCATCCATTATACCTTTTCTGTCAAAACCAAAATCTTTTTTAATAGATTCCAGGTATTCTCCATAATTATCTGCAATCTCTTTTTCTGTATATCCTGTTATAGTAGCATATTTCCTATTAATTGTAATATCAGTTAAGTTGTTGAGTTCACTAAACAAAGATACCTTACTAAACTTTGAGATCCCTGTTATAAAAAGGAGCTTAATATATCTGTCTGATCCTTTAATAACAGAATAGAAACCCTTTAAAATCTCTCTATTCTCTTCTGCTTTCTCTTTTTTAGAGGTCTCAATATAATCTATAATAGGCTTATCATACTCATCTATTAAAATAACAACAGGATTTTCTTTGCCCAGTTCTTGAATAAGTTGTTTAAATTTATCCGAGTAAACTTTATCCTCTTCAAAAACAATATTATTACTCTTTGCAATGGTATCTAGCTCTTCACTAAGAACATCTTTTAGGTTTGAAGAGTGGTAAGATAATCTAGAAAAATCTATCTTAATAACCGGACTCTTCTCCTCAAAGTTCCACTTATCATATATCCAAGTTTCTTTAAATAGATCTTTATTTCCTCTAAAGATCTCCTCTATTGTATTTACAAGAAGGGATTTTCCAAATCTTCTAGGTCTAGAGAGAAAATAGTATTTTCCTGTCGTAATAAGTTTATGGATAACCTCTGTTTTATCTACATAAATATAGTTATCTTTTCTTAATTCCGATAACTCTTGTATTCCCAAGCCTAGCTTTTTCATAATGGTTTCCTAAAAATATTCATACCATAACAATATAGGAATATTTTTATTTTATTGCAAAGTAGAGGGGGTAAAGCTTGTAGTGACAATTGTATATTTAAAGTAGCTAAATATTTTTTTGAATCTTTTTATAAATTAGATTGTTTTCCCTTTTTCCAATTGCAACTACAAGAACAATGAGTTCCTCTGAGACAACTTCATAGATAATGCGATAACCGCTTGTTCTCAATTTTATTTTATAATAATTTTCAAATCCTGAAAGTTTTGCAGAAACAGTATGTGGATTTTGCAAACGCTCAGCAAGTTTTTTCTTAAATTGTTCTTTTAATGAGTTATCAAGTTTTTTCCACTCTTTTAATGCTGAAGGTAAAAACTTTAGTTTATAACTCATCGAGATCTACCTCTATCGCAGATTTTTTTTCTTCCTCTCTTTCTTTTATAACCTTTCCCCATTGGTAATCTTCAATTTTTTCAATTATCATTTCATAGGTATCAGATGGGATAAGATAAGCTGTAGGCTTATTATGATTAAGAATAACTATAGGCTCTCCATCTGCCTTATCTATAAGTGAAGAAGGATTCTTTTTTAACTCTGAAATACTTGCAGAACGATTAGCAAAAACGGACTCCATATTAAACTCCTTTTAGGTCTTTATATAGATCTAAATATAGGTCTTAAAATAGGTTTTAGCAAGATGTTTTAGGTGCTATCTTCCTAATCACTATCTATTTTCAATAAGTTTTTTTAACTCTTTTTTGCTCGGCAGAACTGTTAAATATTTACTAGCAAAGATCTGTTTATTATTTTCAGGCAAAGTAATTTCTACGAGAGTATCTTTTTTATCTTTACATAAAATTATTCCAATACTTCTATTTTCACTATCAAGTTTAACAAATCTATCGTAATAGTTCACATACATCTGCATTTGCCCTAGATCTTGATGTGTTAATTTTCCAAGTTTTAGATCAATGAGAACAAAACATTGAAGTAGCCTATTATAGAAAACTAAATCTACTCTAAAATGCTCTTCATCAAATGTAAATCTTACCTGTCTTCCAACAAATGTAAACCCTTTTCCAAGTTCGAGTAAGAAGTTCTCCAATTTATCTATAATTTTCTGTTCCAATTCATTTTCTGAATATTTCTCATTTTCAGGAAGTCCAATAAATTCAAGAATATACGGATCTTTTAAACTATCTTTTGCTTCTTCAATAATTTGACCTTTCTCTGAAAGTTCTTTTATCCCCTTTTTATCTCGACTCAACGCAAGACGCTCATAAAGAGATGTATCAAATTGTCTTCTTAACTCCCTTAAACTCCAACTATTCTCTTTTGCTTCTATCTCATAAAATTTTCTCTCTTCTAAACTCTCAATTCGCATTAAAAATAGATAATGAGACCAACTGAGATTAAATTGGTCAGACAGTGTCTGACCTTTTCTATTTTCTGAACTAGAAGATTGTTGCTTATGATAAGTAAGATAAAAACTACGCATCTGCTTTAAATTTGTAGCAGAAAACCCTTTTCCAAACTCATTAGTTAATCTAATTGATAAGCCGTTAATCAGTTGCTTCCCATAATTAGCTCTATCTCTACCCTCTTGTTCTTCTTCAACAATCATTCTACCTATTTCAAAATAGGTATAAACCATTGTCTTATTGACAGTCTGAACTATACTTTTTCGTGCTTCTTTTAGAAGGTTTGAAATTTTATCATAAAACTTGGTCTGTATATCTATATCTAGCTTGCTCATTAAAAAATCCTTTTTGGGAAAAATGGGTTAAAGGTTTTTATTAAATATTAGATCATTATAGAATATATCTACTCCTATCTTTAAAGTCAAGAGGATTGGATTTGTTGAAAGAGGTATTTATTGTATAAGGTCATTTATGTACAAAAAAATAAAAATATTTCTTAAAAAAGTAGAAATTGAATGATTATACTAAAAATCAAGGTAAGTTTTCATAAAATTAAAATACTCTCCTTTAATGGCAAGTAGTTCTTCATGACTGCCTTCTTCAACAATTTTTCCTTCATTAAAAACAAATATTATATCTGAATTTTTTACTGTATTAAGTCTATGAGCAATTGATATTATAGTTATATTTTTAAAATAGTTATTTAGGTTATTCATAATAATATTTTCGGATTCAATATCTAAGACAGAAGTTGCTTCATCTAAAATAATTATGTCTGGTTTCATTAAAAATAATCTCGCAAAGGCAATTTTAAGTTTTTGGCCTCCTGATAATTCACTACCAGAACTTCCGATCTTGTAATCAAGTCCAAAATAATTGTTTGTTAAGTAATATTCAAGGTCAGCTAGTTTAATTGCTTTTAATAAATCCTTTTCTGATGCATTTGGATTTGAACACAATATGTTTTCTCTAATAGTTCCATTAAAAATGTAAACTTCTTGAGGTATTATTGCAATATTACTTCTTATATTCCTTAGTTGGATATTTTTAAAATTATCATTACCAATAAATATACTACCATTATAATTTGAATATAATGCAGTTAACAGATTAACAAAAGAGGTTTTCCCACTTCCATTTCTTCCTACAATTGAAATCTTTTTCCCATAAGGAATTTTAATATTAATATCGGTAAGGATATTTTTATTTTTGTTTGGATTGTAAGAAAACGATAAATTATTGATTTTTATATCTTTATTTTTAAATGATAAATTATTTTCATTAGTAGATATCTCTTCTTCTTTTTGAATAAAAATATCATTTAATTTGTCAAATGTTATAGATAATTCTGTAATCATGAACCAAATTCTTGAAATATTTTTTAACGGATTAATAATCATTGAGAAAATCATAGTGAATGCTATATAATCACCAATAGTAATTTTCTGAAAAAAAATAAAATAAGCACCCAGCCAATAAATGAATATCTGACTACTAACAAATATTGCATTTATCAAAAATTGGATCAATATTGAATATTTCTCGCTTTTATAAACATTGCTTAAATTTGAAGAATAATCTTTTTTCCATTCCTCAATTTTTTTTTCTTCCAAAGTTAAAAACTTTATTGTTCTAATTCCTAATAGTGAGTCAAGGAAACTACCCATAGATTTTAGATTTTCTTGAAATACTTTATTCTCTAAATGTCTTAATTTTGGAGAAAAATAAATAGTTATAAGCGAAAAAAGTAAAACAACACCTAAAACAATGTTAGCTAAAGATATTGATATCAGATATAGACTTATAAGATAAAAAACAATAAAAACAACATCCAAAATAGACTGGATTATACCTGGAGAAAATATAGATCTAATTTTAAGATTTTCTTGGAATCGATTTATGAAGTCTTCTCGTTTATGAGAATCAAAATAACTTTGTTTTAAACTCATAAGATGATTGAAAAATGTACTGAAAAACTTTAATTCGAAATGCTTTTTGAATTTAGTCAATAAAATATTTCTCAGTAAAGTAATTAATAGTCTAGATATTAATATAATAAGTAATATTATTAGTATACTGTGTAAAATTTCCTTATTTTTTGCAATGATTACCTTATCTAATAATTCTTTAGAATAATAAGGTAAAGCTAAAGCTAAAAGCTGAATAACAAAGGTAAGAAAGAGTATAATAAAAATATTTTTTTTGAAAGAGTATAGGATAGAAAAATAAAATTTTTTTATTATTAATTTACGATTCTTAATTTCTTTTTCAACTCTATTCATTAATTTTTCATTCTTAAAAATAGAATTTGTAGCTTTTATTTGGAGTATTACTCCTTTCCACTTTTTCTGAAAATCATACTTTGATAACCTTGTTTTACCATACGATGGATCAATCAGCCAAATATATTTATTAGTTACTTTATAAACAACAACAAAATGATTACCTTCGTAATGAGCTATACAAGGAAGATGAATTTTCTTAAAAAAATTATACTCTATTTTAAACCCATCTGAATCAAAGCCAAATTGTTGGGCTATATTACGTAAAACAAGAAGATTTGTACCTTCACTACTTACATTTGCTAAATCCCTTAGAATAGATTGTATATTGTAAAATCCATAATATCTAAAAATAATTGATAAACATGTCGTTCCACATTCAGACATATCTCTTTGACGAATAGTTGGTATCTTAACAAACATATTATCTTTTAAAAACTTTTATAATATAAAAATACCCATACTCCCAACCTTGGGATTTAAGTCTTTCATCAATATCTCTTGCTTTTGCTAATAATACAGGATTGTCATAATAATTACTTATCTTCATATCTTTTTGTAACTTTAACATCTCTTCACAACCTTTTAGGTTTTTACTAGGCTTGTCATTATTTTTAACACGATCAATTTGGAGCTCAAAATTTCCTATCTCCTCAAATATCTCTTTTGTAACATCTATTATGCCATCATACTTAAACATGGGGTTACTTAAATCTTTATTAGGAGCTTCAAAACTTAAAAATTTATCTCGATCAAGATAGTTCTTTTCCCTTTCATTCTCATAGTAGTATGAATTAAATATAATAAAAAAAAGACCATCTTTTTTAAGATAGAAATTCATGGATTTTATTACTTCTGCATATATCTCTTTAGTTAAAAAACCAAAATGGAAAGATGGATTGCTAACAATAGAACCCAAAGTAACCAAATCATAAGAATATTGCTCTTTTTCAAAAAGTTTAGAGTTTATATCTATAGGTCTAAATTCATCTACAATATCAAAAATCTTTTTGGTAATTTTTTTCTTGAACTTATCATAAGTGATGATATATGCTTCAGGATAGGCTAATCTTAATATTTTTGTTAACCACCCCTTTCCATATCCCAACTCTAGGATTCTTGGTTGTTTTGTTATATTAATGTTACCCAAACTATTTTTTATAGTTATATCCGAATCTAATTTCATTATTCCTCCCACTTAATAATTGTAAACTTTTATTGTTGCATCAGATATAGATAGATAAAACAACTTATTACCCCTAAAAAATAATCTGTCATTTAGATTTAAAAAGTCATATCCTTTTATAAAGTCTAATTTAGCCTTTCCTAATAGTACAAAATCTTTATAGATATCAACCCAAAATTGATTTTGATTTTCATCATTTCTCTCAATTGAATTAGCTATCAAAAGACGATTGTACTTATCGTAGTAAATTCCATTTATTGACTTTTTATAACTTGCCTGTAAATGCTGTGACTTTGTCTTATCTCCACCATTTTTTATTAACATTAATGAATCAAAACATACTGTTTCCTGCTTATTAAATTTAATCCGCCGGTAAGGTTTTTCAATAATCTTTTTCAACTCTCCACTATGATTATAAATATTGACCTTATATTCTTTACTACTACTAACTGGAACAAATATATACGATGGTGTAACAGTAAATGGTATAAGGAAGTCTAGATAATTTGCAGGCTTCTGCTTATCAAATAAATACTCATATTTATAAAATGAAACTAACTTAGATATTTTTTTATCCATTAAGTCATAGCTGAACTTTCTAAATATACCCTCTTCTCTTTTTTCCCATTGAATATTTAATCCTACAATCTTGTTACCTCCTACACTTTCAAGTCTTAAAAGTGTTTTATTATTAGGAATTCTTATTTTATCAATAAAGTTACCATTTGTATCAAATCTAACAAACTGTTTTTTTGGAGCATCAGTAACATAAATAGTGTCTTCTAGTATAATCATTGCATTTGCATATTCCATTTCTCCTGGACCTGGACCTTTTTTACCAAAAGATCTGATAAATTTTCCATCAATATTAAATTTCTTTATTGTTGCATCATACTTATCTAATATAAATAGATTATTTTTTGAATCTACATCTAAAGTTAAAGGTTGTCTTAGGGTTAAGTTATTATATTTTTTTTCATTTATTTCATATGCAAATGAAAAATTAAGATTTAATTCTTTTGTTATATTCTGTCTATTTATATATCTAGTAATATTATTTGTTTTTATTACCTCCAAGTCATTTTTTCTTGAACAATTGAAAATTAGAAAAAGAATGAGAGGAAGAATGAATAGAAATTTCATAAAAAACCTTTCGATTTGTTTTACATAAAATAATTTCTTATATCTTTTTGAGATAATGAAGATTCAAGTAAAGAACTTTTTAGCTTTAAAGCTAATTCATACCAAATTGAATACTTACATTCGTTTAAAGCCTCACAACTATTACAATTACCACAATTTGGAAGTTTATAGTATTTTAATACTTCATTTGGATTTGACAGATCATTTAATACGTTTTTAACATAGCTAATATCAAAGATATTTTCTAACTCTACTTTTATTAAGTTATCATTTACACCTTGGGATTTTAGTTTTAAATAAAATAAAACACATTTATAGTAAATTGATTCTTCAGAATTAGTTTTAAATTTACTTAAATATAAGTCTAAGTATTTATATGCTTTTTTATAATTCCCTAGCTTTATACAGATCATTACAAGAAGAAAGTTAACTGACAAATTACATATATCTGATTTTGAAGTCAAAACAGGTGCATATGGTATAATTTCTATAACCTTTTTACTAAGAATATCTATTAGTTTAGGATCTTCTATTCTTTTCTCAATATTATGAAGCAATCTTTCAAGTGATTCGTTATTAATATTTTTAAGCTTCAGTAAATCATTATACTCATTTCCGATAATTGAATAGTTATGTTTCTTTCTAAATTCAGTATTCCAAATTTCTGAAAGTGATGGAATATATATTTGGAATGTTGGAAAGTTCAAAAAACTATTGTCTCTTATTAATAGATCTAGATTGTTTTTTTTGATTATTTCTTTTAAAAACAATAACGAATCCTTATTACTTTTATACCCCTTTAAGAAAGCTCTTTCTATATTTCTTTTATGAAAATCATGAGTATTCAAGTATAATTTATTTGGAATTTTTCCAAATCCTTTTGTAAAATCTTTAAAGAATTCAATATCTCTTTTCTTCTCAGATTCATAACTTAAAATTTTATTAAATCTTTCATCAGTAAAACTAATATCGCTCATTACCTTATGGACTACTGATAAATCTAGACCTTGAAATATCTCTGTGAAACATCTTTGTAGAGCAACATCTAAAATAACATCTGATCCAACTGAAAACCTGTACTTATTCAAAGTTGTATCAATAACTATCAGTCCTACAACTGGGAATTTACCCCCTAAAGACAGATCTTTTATAATTATTTTATACCTTCTTAATGATAGTAAATTTTTAATTATTTTAAAAATTGTAAGATTTTCTAAAAATGAGATTGGAATATCTGGAAATGATTTATCAGACATAAAAACTATTTTTCTAATATATCTTTCAAAAATTTCACATATTCCTTGTGATAATGCTTCATATGGAGTATTTCCTGCACACATTCCATTGGTTGTGCATGAATAAAAGAGAAGGTTTAAAGGTAAATATGATATTTTATCATTAAATAAATTATAAAAAGGCACAACATCAATTTCTTTTTTTCTTTTGTTTTTTAATAACTTCTCCACATATTCGTCATTTGAAAGTAATTTCAAATATTCTATATTTTCTTTTATAAATTTATTTTTTTCAATAGAAATCGTGTCATGATAGCTTAACTTTATTTCATTTGTCAGTCCATATTTTTTCTTTATCAACCTAAGATTCTGTAACCTTTCCATCAGTTCTCCATAAGCACTTGCGAGAGCATATTTTTTAGATATCCCTTTACCATTTACACTAATTCCATTATAATTTTCAATTTCTAATATAACACTGTGGCTATATAATCCAACTTGATTCCACTTCTTTTCAATTACGAAAATATTAAGTTTAAGCAAAATATTTCTTATTTTACTTATAGTTTCTTCTGGTTTGATATCTTTATTTATAGAAAAATACATTTACCCTCCAAAGTTATAATAAAAAAGCACTATTAAAGTGCTTTTTTATTTCATGATAGGTAGGATTACTCACAATCATTATTACAAAGAAAAGTACCTTTAAGAGGACAATTTTCGCAATCTCCATCACTACCTGCTCCGCCAACAATGTTCAACATTTCATTTTCGTTTAGCTTTTTCATTTTAGCTCCCTAAATTTACTTTTTTACTTTATGTCATTGCAATAACAAAAAAAAGATAACTTATATAGTTGCAACTCTCAAATAATTTCCTTTGTAATATATTCTTGTAAAATATGCTTTTTTATTTTTAATAAACTTGGAGTAATTGATGTAATTTTTTTAAACCAATTGCAAAAATATGACTCGTCACTAAATCCTAGTTCCAATGAAATATAAAAACAATCATAATTTTTAAGTAGATAGCATGCATGTTTAACCAATAGTCTATTATGGTATTCAAAAATTGTAAGCTGGGTTATTCTCTTAAATATTTTATTAATATGTTTGTAGCTTAAATTAAAATTATCTTCAATTAGATTACAAAGAGAAATATCTTTTCTTAAATTCTGTAACAATATTTCAACAACTTTATCTCTAAGTTCAATATCTCTTATGATTGAACTCTTTTTTCTTCCCATTTTATCTCCACTTATTTTTATTAATATTCTACTAACTTATGTATATGAAGTTTATTAAATAATAAATTTTGAACTTGGAAATATATATTAAGTTATTTCATGTCTCCTCCAAATTTAATTTTAAATTCACCCCAAATAAAAAATGGGACGCTATTTCTATTACATCCCGACTTAAGGTATCGCCAAACACCCCGACAACAAGATATAAAAGAATGCGTCCCATAATTTATGAGACGCTTTTCTTTTATTTCGTTCTGTTGTCTAAAAATTGGCGATTTTTAAGTCAGAACTACTTTAAAAGTAAAGCACTATAGATTTAACTTTATAAACCTATGAATATTTTTATAAAAAATTATACTATAAGCATTTTCCTATTTTATCTAACTAGAATAAAATTAAATTAAGCTCCATAAAAAGTCAATACTTTTTTAATAATTGTCAACCTACCTCTCCTCATACCTTTTTCTCAAATATTTGCCAAAAAGCAAAGCGATAAACCCAAAGGCTACAAAAATTAAAGTATAAATTTTTGGTATACCAAATCTATTTCTATAGTAGACAACCAAGGGTATAGGTATGTGTATATATAACAATTTTATTATAATAGTTACTACTCTGCTTATTAGAGATTTCCCTATTACCTTACTAATCAGTGGCTTTATATCACCTATAAAAACCCCCATTGGTATAAGTACTATCATTAAACCTATAGTTATTATTGTGATATCATAAACCATTTTAGCCTATCTTTTTTACTATAAAAAGTGTAATAAACCAAATAAAATACCAAAAAACAAGGGTTTTAAATGTGGAGTTTGAGTATCTTGAGTATATCATAGCACCCAAAACAAAAATAAGGGTATCATTCCTATAAGAAAATCTGTTAAAATCTTACATTTAGAGCTTTTAATACAATTATAACAATCCTATTTAATATTTTTCAGAAGACCCTAATTAAAGATTTATTTCCCATTATTTCCATTTATTCGTTAAATTTACTTTCCAATTCTTCTATTGTTGGTAAGTCAGACTTTAAACTTTCAGGCAAAAAATCTGTTAAAGTAAATTCACTTACCCCTATAGGTTTGGAAATTCCTCTTAAAGCAAATTCCGTTTCAATTTTCTTTTTATCTCTGCAAAGTAAAATTCCAATTGTCGGTTTATCATCATCTGCTTTTACTAGGCTATCTACAGCAGAAAGATAAAAATTAAGCTTTCCTGCATATTCAGGCTTAAATCTAGTATTTTTTAATTCAATTACAACATAACATTTTAATCTTGTATGATAAAATAACAAATCAAGATAATAATCACTTTCATCAATTACAAGATGATACTGTCTTCCTACAAAAGCAAAACCTTTCCCAAGTTCTAATAAAAATTTAGAAAGATTTTCGACTAATTTAAGTTCAATATCCTGTTCATTATAAGGTTCTGTCATCGATAGAAAATCAAAAGTATAAGGATCTTTAATAGTTTGAGTCGCTAAATCAGACTGGGGGTGTGGCAAAGTATTTTTAAAATTAGTGATTCCCTTCCCCTGCCTTTGATACAAATCAGATTTAATCTGAAGAACTAAAACATCTCTACTCCAACCATTTTCAATAGTTTGCTTGATATAAAATTTTGCTTGGTCTAAAGTTTTAGATTTCGTAAATATTTGAATATTATGCCCCCAAGGTATTTGGTCAACAAGGTGTTGACTTAATTTTTGAGACTCATCAACTTTCCCATTTTCATTATTTGGTAATTGGTCAACAGGCTGTTGACCAATTGCGTAAAACTGATAAAATCGTAAACAATACTTCAAATTTGTTTTTGATAAACCCTTAATATTTGGAAACTCAAGTTTCAAATCAATAGAGAGTTGATCTAATAATTTATCCCCCCATTTTACCTTTTTTTGTTTTTCAAAAATATCATGCCCTAAATTCCAATAAAATAAAATAAGCTCACGATTTGCCACTAAAGCTGTTTTTATTTGTGCTGTTCTAACTTTATATTTTATATTCTTGAGCCAATCAATATACTCTTTATTTTTTATTATTTCCATTTTAACCCTTACCATTTATTAAATTTTATAAAAAACAATTGGCTAGTAGCTCATAAGCCAACTCTAAGCAACAATAAGTGGATCAAAGTACTAACCACTTTTATAATTATAATGACGCTGTCAATACAATCTTAATAGCTGAAAATTGTCGTAACACTGTAACGATAATTGATTTACCATAGTTTGCTCTTTGAGATATTCTTTAAAAAAGATAAAGATAAAAATATTTGCTCGCAAGATATTCATAGTGGCTAAAAAAGATAAATGGGGAAATTTTAAATTACTCTTTGAAAAAGTTTACACTTTAGTTTCTATATTAAACCACCAAAAATAGATTTTAGGAAAATATCCAAGCTAAACCTCTTTTTTTAAGATATAGAGATATATTTTCATCCACTTTCTACCACTCTGATATGATTGAACCCTTACAGAGAGCCTATCTATAGTAGTAAACTTCTTATCTGCTATTATAGTCTCCAAAGAATCAACAGCTTCATCTCCACTATTGTTTGAGTAGCCTAGAAGAACCCTTCCATCATCATTTAGATGGGTGTAAGAACCCTCTAAAAACTTTGTTACACATCTTTGATTCTCATCGTTTAAAGCTAGCTCATTCCTATTTCTAGCCTTTGAGACTATCCAAGGTGCATTAAACATTATAAGATCAAACTTTTGATATATCTTCTCAAAGAGATCACCCGATCTATATATATTAAAATTCCCTAGAGAATCAATACACTCTTTGGGATTATAGATGAAACTGCCATTATAATTTTTACCAATATTATACCTAGCAGTAGCCAAAGCCTCTCCAATTATATCTGTTAGATAGATCTGTGCATATGGAAATATGGTTTCGGCTGTAATTGAGAGGACTCCTGAACCTGTACCCATATCCAAAATATTTGATGGAGTATTGGAGAGCATGCCCAATCCTCTATGGAAAATTTCTGTGGTTTCTTGAGATTTTGGAACTAAAACATTTACACCAGAGTAGATAGTTTTACCTATACATTTTACATCAACCCCTGACTTTAATAGATTTGAGATCTCCAAATAAAATTTATATGGAATTAGATAGCTATTTGTACTACTATCATACTTCTCTCTACCATCTTCGTAGTAATCACTACCACCAAAACCGTATAGATTCTCTATACTCTCCTCTTTTTTAAAGGATTTTATACTATCCTCTTCACATATTAGTAAAATTCTTGAAAGTTTTCTGGAGATATGGTAATCATAACCTTTTTTTCTCGAAGAGCTTCCATCTCTTGAGGAGAGTTTTTCAAAAAGATCCCTATCTAAAATCTCGCTACCCTTTTTTAGAAGATAGTTAAATAGCTTATCGATCTTTTCTCTATCAATACCCCTCTTTATAACAATAGCTCTATCCTTCTTGACCTCTTTAAAAAGCTTGTCGTAACTCTCTATTGTTCTATTATCTGCTACAATAAATTTTGTAACAGAGGATATCGATTCTCTAAACATGGTTGGTATTAAAACCTCTCCAACCTTCTTTACTTCAATCTTCACTAGCTATCCTATCCTCAACAACTTTAATTGTATCTACTGCATTTGCTAAAGAATCAGTATACTCAATTTGATCAAATCCCCACATCATAAGATCGTGAACAAGTTTATCCCTATTTTCCCATCTTCTACTACCCAAAGATACAGCTACAAGATTTCTTCCATCTTTGTTTGCTGTTGCCACAATACAGAAACCTGCCCTGTCGTAAAACCCTGTTTTAAGACCTGTAAAGTATGGATAATCTTTTATAAGTCTAGATGTATTTCTCAATTGAAAAACCTTTTTAGGTTGATCTTTTCTAATTGAATCAAGCCAAGTTGAGCTGTATTTCATTACTAAAGGGTATTTTATAAGCTTCTCTGCAAGAAGGGTGAGATCGTAACAGGTTGAAAGATTTCCTCTAATACCATACTTTTTCCTTTCCCCATATGTAGCAGGAAGTCCATGAGCAAAGTAGAAAACGGAGTGATCCATTCCAAGCTCTTTTGCTCTTTCATTCATAGAGTGAACAAAGTTTTTAATAGTTCCACTATCCGATACGGTTTCAGCTAAAAGATAGGTAGCATCATTGGCGGATTTAATGATAACAGATTTTAAAAGATCCTCTACTATCATCTTCTCATACTCCCTTAAATATATTTGAGAACCACCTATTTTAGATGAAGCAGTTGAAGCTTTTAATGTATCGGTTAAGGAGATTTTACCCTCATCGATAGCTTCCATAAATAGAAGGATAGAAACCATCTTTGTTATAGAGGCTATCTCACACATCTCAAAACCTTTGTGGTTGTATAAGATTTTATTACTGTCGAGATCTACCAAAAAAAGGTTTTTGTAATCCTTATGAGGAGGTTTAAACTCTTTTTTTATATTGAACTCAGGTCTATACTTAACATTTGTAATCCTATCCTTGTAAGGAGTTGAATCTATAGGAACAAATTGTATTCCAAGTAGAGCTATTGGAAGTAAAAATAGAAATATCTTTATCTTTTTCATGGGAAAAATAACCTAACAACTGTTTTTTTATTCTTTATAGAGCTTTCAATCTCCAATTTTCCACTATTTCTCTTCATAAAATCTGAAACATGGTAAAGCCCATACCCTGTTCCACCAACCTTAGTCGTAAACCCCGGCATAGTTACTCTATCGAGGTTTTCACTACTAATACCAGATCCATTATCTGTAAAAGAGATAATATTGTACTCTAAATCCCTATAGGATCTTATTTCTATGGAAGGATCTTTTACCCCCTTTAGAGCATCGATAGAGTTTAGAATGAGGGATGTAAATATTTGATACACTGCAGAAGGGTTGATAAATATCTTCACTTTTTCATCAAAAAGAGTATCTATTTTAATATTCAGTTTTTCTAGTTTATGATTAAATATATCCAAACAATCATAAACTATATCCTCCAAATTTATAAGCTGGGCAGAACCTTTCTTTTTAAGCATAGAGTATGAGATATATTTTCTTGAAAGTTTTACAGCAGATTCAGAGGCTTTAAATATTGACTCCTTAGCAAGCTTATCATCTCTTGATTGCAAAATGTATGAATTTGTATGTATAGAGGTGATTATATTGTTAAGATTATGGATAACAGATTCTGTAAGTTCCCTATCTGAGTTATAGATCTCCCTTTTTAGGTCTATAGCAAATAGTTTCTCCCCATTATTCTCATAAATACAACAGATCTCTAAACCTAAATCTCTATCAAAGTATCTTTCATTAATCAAAAGAGAGGATATTTTATCAATATCTAATCTGTATATGAAGGAGTGATCCCCTTCATAAAAGAGAGATTTAATATTACTATCTTTTAGAGAAATTACAATCAAAACAAAAACTAACCCAATTTATTACTCTTTAAGAATTAAAAATTATCCCTTTTACATATGATTATTGATTTTCAAAATAGATTGTCTCATCATCATAGTTGGATTCTTTAAACCCTTTTATTCTGAGTTTACAGGAATCACATTTACCACAAGCTTTATTATCTATAGGATCATAACATGTAATAGTTTTTGAGTAATCAACATCCAAAGATTTACCAATGTTAATAATCTCCCCCTTAGTTAGCGAGATGAGAGGAACTTTTATATTAACCTTTCTATTCTGTTTCTCCCCAAATGCAGTACCGAGATTTGCCATCTTTTCAAAGGACTCTATAAATTCAGGTCTGCAATCCGGATAACCTGAATAATCGAGACTATTTACACCTATATAGATATTAAAACAGTTTATAGATTCTGCAAGTGCTAAGGCGTATGAGAGAAAAACTGTATTTCTTGCCGGAACATAGGTTATGGGTATCTCATCGCTATCATTGTTTTTAGGAACCTCTAAACTAGGGTTTGTCAAAGCTGAGTTTCTAAAAAAAGCAGGATCGAGCTTACATACAATATGTTTAACAGCACCCATATTTTTTGAGTTTAATTTGGCAAGATCCAACTCATAATTATGTTTTTGACCATAATCAAAAGATAGTGTATAAACTTCATATCCTTCATTAAGAGCTATTGATAAACATGTAGTAGAATCAAGACCTCCGGATAGAAGTACAATAGCCTTTTCCTTCATTAATCCTCCTCTTTTCTCTCTCTAAGCATCAATTTTTTTATTGCAGCTTTCGGATCGATATCTTCAAATAGTATCCCGTTTACCATCTCTGTTATAGGCATCTGAACTCCATTATCTTTTGAAAGTTTATAAGCTATTCTCGCTGTTTCTACACCTTCAGCTACCATCACCATATCATCTAAAATATCTTTTAGCTTTTCTCCTTTACCAATTCTGTAACCAACTTGATAATTTCTCGAAAGATTGGAGTTACAGGTAAGAATCATATCCCCAATACCAGTAAGCCCTGAAAAAGTCTCTCTTTTAGCACCAACAGCAACTCCAAATCTCGTCATTTCAGCCAATCCTCTGGTAAGCAATGCTGCTTTTGTATTGTTTCCTAAATCCATTCCGTCAAGCATACCTGCTGCAATAGCTATAACATTTTTTATACTTCCACCAATCTCAACACCAACTACATCACAATTTGAGTAAACCCTAAAATATGGGGAGGAGAAAAGATCTCTTATAGTGTTGGCAGTCTCAATATTTTTTGATGATGCTACAACTGTTGTTGGAGTAGGATTAAGTGTAACCTCTTTAGCAAATGATGGTCCTGCCAAAATAGCAAAGTTATCATCGGTAATTGTATCAAAATTTTCAATAAATATATTTCTAATATCTTTTCCACTTGAAACTTCAATACCTTTAGAGACATTTACAACTATCTTATTAGTGAAATCGATATCCTTTATATATTTAAAATATGATCTTATAAATTGTGTAGGTACAGCATTTATTACAATATCTGCTTCTTTTACATTCTCAGTTATTTCATTTGTAAAGGAGATCTCATCAGGAATCCTAAAATCCCCTAATCTCTCTTTAATATACCTTGTAGATTGTAATTTTTCACAACTCTCTTTATCATATTCCCATACAGAAACATCAATATTTTTTATATGTAAGAGATAAGCAATGGAGATTCCCCATGCTCCTCCACCTAAAACAATAGATTTCATTTAATACTCTCTTTTATTCTCTTTAACTCGCTATAAGGGAGTTTAAATTTACCAATTAATATTTTACCGTTCTTTATACCGCCATGACAATCAGAACCTCCTGATACAAGAAGATTATTCTCTTTGGCAATCGATCTAAAATACTCCTCATCTACAGCAGAATGAAGGGAGTGTACAGCTTCTAAACCATCAATATTGAAACTTATGATTTTATTTAAACTCTCTCTATCATCTTTCAGATATACAGGGTGAGCCAAAAAAGCTAATCCTCCACTCTTATGGATAATCTCTATACCCTTCTCTGTAGAGACCTGAAATTTAGGAACTATATATTTTGAGTTATTTCCTAGATATTTTTGAAAAGCATCATTAAAACTTTTACAATAACCTTTTTCAATCAATTTCTTAGCTATATGTGGTCTGCCGGGATTTTTATGCTTTAAGATATCCTCTCTGTCTATAACAATATTATCTTTAGCAAGGTTATCACAAATCTGCTCCACTCTTTTAAACCTACTCTCGTTTATCTCCTCTGTTAATGCGGTAAGTTCTAAAGTAGGCTTTATATAGTAACCTAATACATGTACTTCATAGCTATTGTAATAGGTTGTTAGCTCAATACCGGGAATATACTCAACCCTATACTTATCTGAGTAGTATCTATATCCACTTTCAGGTATGTGATCATGATCTGTTATACTAATAGCAGATATACCTTCTTTAGAAGCAGTCTTAAAGATCTTTTCAATATCAAACAATCCGTCAGATAGTGTTGAGTGGAGATGTAAATCGCAATATTTCATAGTTTATATCTCTGAAAGGGCAAAGTTTGATACAAAATTTTTGTAATCGGGAATTATCAATGTCTTATTTTCTCTTTCTAAAAAACCATTTAATTCAAGCTTTTTTAAAGTTCTTGAAAAAGTTTCTCTTGATGTACAGCATAATCTTGCAAGATCAGCTTGGTTTACAGAGTTTGGAAGTATCATTTTACCATCTACCAGTTTTCCATTTTTCTTTATATAATCATAAAAAGTGAATAGAATTCTCTTTTGAGCACTATCAAGATACATACTTTTAATAGAGGAGTCATTACTTCTTATTCTCATAGAAAAAGTTTTCATAAGGTTTATGGAAAAGTTAAAATTTGTTTTAATAAACTCAAAGAATATATTTTTTGAATATGTAAAAAGCTTAACATCCGAAAGAGATATAGCATTGGCAGATCTCAGCTCTCCATCAATTATTGACATCTCTCCAAAAAAATCTCCTGTACCGAGGATTGCAAAAATAACTTCATTACCATCTTCATCTATTTTGCTTATTTTCACCAACCCTTCAGCAATAATATAAAATATCTCACCCGGTTCACTTTGAATAAAAATAGTAGATTTTTTTTTGAAAAGCTTAAGGTTCCCCATTTCAGCAAATCTGTTAATATCCTCTCTGCTAAAATTTTCACAGAGAGGTATATTTTTTAGAAACTCTACTTTTTTATCATTACTTTCAGTCATAACTGCAATCTACAGGTATTTATTTAAATCTTTCGCTTTTAGCTTATCAACAAGAGTCTTAACCTCTTGAGATTTTGAAAGATCAGTAACCAACATTGCATCTTTTGTATCAATAATTGCAATGTTCTCAACACCAATGGTAGTGATAAGTTTGTCACTATCATCTGAATAAATGTAACAATTTTGGGTGTCAATGGAAATAAAATTATCAGAAGCTACATTTCCGTTGGAATCTTTTTCTTTAAAGCGGTGAAGTTCAAACCAAGAACCTACATCACTCCATCCAAAATCACCTCTCATAGATTTAACATTTGTAGCTTTTTCCATAATACCATAATCTATAGAGATAGATCTTATATCTTTATAAACTCTTCCTAATACTGAGTTGTAAAGATTAGTTCCAATAGATTCTTTAATTTCAATAAGATTCTCATAAAGATCAGGAAGGTGAGTCTTTATATTTGATAGTATTGTTGAAACTTTCCATAAAAATATGCCACTATTCCATATAAAATCTCCATTTTCAATAAAACGGATAGCTGTTTTTAGGTTTGGTTTCTCAGCAAAATTTTCGACCTTATACATATTTGAATCTATCTCTTCTCCCAATTGTATATAACCATAACCTGTTTCAGGATGGGTTGGTTCAATTCCTATGGTAACCAAAGACTCTGCTTCATTTTCAATATGATCTTTACCTTTGTTAATAATCTCTGAAAACCTTTCAACATTTCTCACATAATGATCAGCCGGAAGAACTACCATAACTTCATCCATTTCAAGATGTATTGCTGCTAACCCTATAGCAGCAGCAGTATTTTTACCAAAAGGCTCAGAAATAATATTCTCCTCTAAAATTGAAGATTTTTCCTTAACCATCTCTACTTGGTTAGATGAGGTAACCACATATATCTTATCTTTAGAAGTTATAGATTCCGCTCTTTTTATAGTATTTTCAAGCATTGTGTTTTCAGTAGTAATACTTAAAAGGTGTTTTGGTGATTTAGTTCTACTCCTAGGCCAAAATCTTGAACCTATACCACCTGCCATAATAACAACAACCATTATATCTCCGCTATATATTAGAAGTAAAAAGATCTTGTCTCACATCCTCCAAAATGTAGCTATTTTTAATATACAATACAAGTATATTTTTTCCTGATTTTTAGGGAATTATAAGAAGGGATGAAGCTTTATTTGATTCATTACAGAGAAGATATATGACTGAATAAATAGGGGAGAGGATGAGAGATCACCTTAAAAGTCAGACTGGTTAGAAACTAGTAGTAGAAGAAACTGATTTTTTATGCGATCCATTGCCTAGATATATTAGATGACCCATTGCAGAAAAAATTGATGATGCAGTAATATGAAGTTGGTAGGTGGGCTGATAATTCCTCTCTTGAAGGTAATTTCTTCCAAGCTAGAGAGAATTCTTAACCCAAATAGAAATAATATAGAAGTTATACTAGAGATCATATGATTTTGACCTGTTGATAATATTGTACAAAATATATGAAATTGTAGTGCAAGATCTATAAAAAAAGGTTGCCAAAAAAGAAATAAATAGTTATCTACTACAAGAAATTAGAGATCATTGATATGATGAATGTTTATATTAGTTTCTGAATTATCCAAGATTAGTAATATTAAGACTATAGCACGATTAGTTACTTAATATTATAACTTTCTAACTAATGTTTATTATAATTAATCTATAAAAAATAGTGGAAAAGGTTTCATTATGGAATACTTTAGTTTCTTTACACAGCAGAGTACTGCCTCCACACTATTATTATTATCCTTGGTAGGGATGATTGGAATATTGTTAGGCAGACTAAAATTAGGTAGGCTAAAATTAGGAATTGCAGGAGTTCTATTTATAGGTCTATTGATTGGACATTTAGGTGCAAACATTGATCACCGTGTACTCCACTTGGTGAAAGAGTTTGGACTGATACTATTTGTATACACAATAGGTATAGAAATAGGACCTCGTTTTTTATCCTCATTGAGAAACAATGGTTTACAGCTCAATATGTTAGCTGCAGGAATAGTTACCTTGGGTTTAGTTTGTGCAGTCGCTGTTAAGTATGTTTTCAACCTTGATACAGCAGTAGTAGCAGGTTTATTTTCAGGAGCTGTTACAAATACTCCAAGTCTTGGAGCTGTACAGGCACTAATTACTGAACAGTTTTCTGATGGTCGAAATCTATCAGAGATAGCAGGTATGGCTTATGCTGTTGCTTACCCTTTTGGAATCCTCGGTATAATATTGGCGATGACAGTTATAAAGCTGATTTTTGGTGTAAAAGTTGAAGAGGAAACTGAAAAGTATAAAAAGGAGCAAGCATCAAGCTCTGGAGATATTGAAACTATTCGTATAAAGGTAACAAACCAAAATATATTTGGAGAGCCTCTTATTTCGACTCTAAAAAGTTTAAACAAATCTTTTGTTATTTCCCGTATTTTTCGAAAAGATACATTTGTAGTTCCGGAAAATGATATGATTCTGAAAGAGGGTGATGAACTTATAGGTTTGTGCAGAAGGACAGATATCAAACAAGTTGAGTTATTCCTTGGGGAGATTTCAATACAGAAAGAGCTACCAATATCGGGCGATCTTAGTATGCGTCATATCCTAATGACTAACCATAAACTGGCAGGTAATCAACTATCGGATATCAACTTATCATCAATCTTTCCGGCAAATATAACTAGAATTTTTAGAGGTGAAACCGAGATAATCCCTTCTTCTGAAACAACCTTAGAGTTTGGAGATACAATCAGGGTTGTTGGAAAGAGAGAAAAAATGGATACTGTAGCAAACTTCTTGGGTAATTCATTGAGGGATTTGTCACATCCTAATATTATTCCTCTGTTCTTGGGAATTTTCTTAGGTATTATGATAGGAAGTATCCCTTTCTTTATTCCTGGATTACCGGCTCCGGCAAAACTGGGACTTGCAGGTGGACCACTAATTATAGCACTTATATTAGGACATAAAGGAAGAATTGGTCATTTTGATTTTTATATGACACCTAGTGCAAATAGATTTGTCCGAGAACTAGGAATTGTATTGTTCCTTGGAGCTGTAGGTATTGGTTCGGGTAAACACTTTGTTGAAACCATTTTAAATGGTGGATATATGTGGATGTTATATGCTTCAGCTATTACATTTCTTCCTTTAATAATAGTTGGTATAATAGGTCGTCTTTTGAAAATAAACTATCTGTCTATATGTGGATTTCTAGCAGGTTCCATGACTGACCCTCCTGCTTTAGAGTTTGCTAATGGGATTGCACCTGTTCAAGCACAAGCAACATCTTATGCAACAGTTTATCCACTTACAATGTTTTTAAGGATTTTGTTTGCACAGATTTTAGTTCTATTCTTTACATAGATCTATCTTATAACTTAAAACGATCCGGATTTAATACTGTTTTAATATTGAATTCGGATCGTTTTTTATTTACTGCTTTTAGAAATCTATCTAAAAAATATTAAATCATTTTAGTTTAATATAAATATAAATCCGATAAATAGAATATTATATAAAGTTTTCTACCCTAAGATTTAAGAGATAAGAAAGATAGATTACCCAGATATTAACATAAACAGTGTTACGAAGTATTGAGTGTATATCTTTGGGTAATTCTACTGTTGTGGCATTCTATATTTTCCAAAAATAATATCTTGGGACTTTTTTCATATATACTTTGTACTCATTACCATATCTATTAATACAGTATTTTTCTTCATCGAGAACAATTAAATGACAAGTAGCTATTTCAATTATATGTAGAATAAAGATTATCCAAGAACCGGTTAGGAAGGCTATTCCAAAACCAAAAATATTATATGAAGCATAAATTGGGTTACGACTAAATTTATAGATCCCTTTTTTCACTTGTTCATCTAATGGTGTAGTAATATAGTTATGTATAGAAATTATAGTGAGGATTATTCCAACTATAAATAGAATAATACCCGTGATAAAAAGATTTGAATTTGTTTTTATTGGAAAAATAATTGGCAAGAATATAGTACCAAACCATGAAAGTTGAGAGCTAAGATGTAGTAATTTTTCACTGAAAGTGGAATATTTTTTTGATGATGTTAGTAATCTTTTTAATGTTCCTGTTTTTGTTAACGGCAATCCTATATTAACAGCAAAATAAACTACTGTTAATAACCATCCACCCAATAGTTCAATTGATATTTTTGGAAAAAGTTCCATCCGTTTCTCCCTTTTTTATTAGTGTAATGATATAGAACATGTTAGTGGTTCGTTACTCTTTATCTCAATATCTTCATTGTATTTTTCAAAATTAAATCTTTCGTTTGATTAATGGTAAGTTTGTTTAATTTTAAAACTCTTTTCCTTTGTGATAATCCCTGTCTTATAAGTAAAGTATTTATACTTTCCATATTACTCAATATAAGAAATTATTCCAAAGTGGTATAATATCCTAAATTATCCTTTTTTATATCTACTTAGAAATGTAAGATTTGTTTTTCCAATGTTCAAATTTAAAGGCCAAATAAAAAGCAGATGGAAAACTTAATACTGTAATTACAATACCTATCAATGTCCAAAATAACATTTGATTTTGTGATATTTTAGTTGTTTCAATAAATATAATAAATGTGTAGATGCAGTAAGGTAATGTTAAGATAGAAGTAACAATAGCAGGAATATATTTTCCATAAATAATCCATTGTATAATGTGAACAAAAAGGTGTAGAGAGAAAACTGCGAAAGCTCCAAACCACCAATCATAAGATTTGTAAAATAATGAAAGTACAGTAACTAGTGAAATTAATACAAATTCGTGTAAGACAGCAATAGAAAATCCAGAAGTAGATAAATTAAAATAATGCTTTTTTGACAAAAAGTTTTTAAACTTAGGAAAGCGTTCTTTTATTTCAATTTTATTTTTATTTAACCAAGGTTTGAACATAATAATTTCTTCAAAATCGTGTATCATAAACACTATCGGCAATAAAACTATCAATATTTCTATTTTTTCCATAACGATGATATTTTTAATTTGGGTTTCTTTTTGTAATTACTGCTAACGATTAAGTATATATGCTGGGGCGGTTTTGAAACACTAACCTTCAAAATACGCAATGCCGTGAGCCATATTTGTTATATTTTGCAGATTTAATCTTTTCAGGTGAAATATGGCAAATAT
>PDWJ01001170.1_pt1 | contig 33543 bp, 29 predicted proteins | sample 1430881 | NCBI WGS metagenome assembly PDWJ01 (sample SAMN01162460, study PRJNA174530) | Oral metagenome, whole genome shotgun sequencing project. | biome: Marine environment; feature: Marine mammal; material: Swab sample of the gingival sulcus; isolation source: swab sample of gingival sulcus...
TGGAATTCCATAATCTTGAGCAAATGCAACTGGGATAGTAAGTTCATCTTCCAACCACTTTGCTACCAAGCGTCCGCCAATTCCAGAACCACCCATTCCACATATCAACACATTTCGAATCTCGTGTTTCGGAGAGGCGATTTTCGCGTTAGATGCAATTTCCATTGCCTCTGTAATGTTTTCGGGGAATGCTTCTATTAATGTATTCATATCTGCCATAACGGACGTAAAATTAAGGATTCGACTGCAAGTTAATATACTTCCTTCTTTTCTTCGAAAAATGACTCAATAAGTTTCAAAAAAAGACCAAAGAATTGAGTTCACTGTATGAGGAAATCGTAATTTTGCGTCAAACTTTGGGTATGAAATCAAAAACGGCAAAAGAAACCTGTGCTACTACTACAAAAATTGTTCTTCCCAACGACACGAATCCGCTCGGGAATCTCTTCGGAGGAGAGCTGATGGCTTGGATGGACATCATTGCTAGCATTTCAGCTCATCGCCATTCGAAACGAGTAGTGGTGACAGCTTCCGTAAATAATGTTTCTTTTCAGAAGCCCATCAAACATGGCTCAATCGTCACCTTAGACGCTAAAGTATCAAGAGCTTTCTCTTCTTCTATGGAAGTATTTGTGGATGTTTTCGTGGAAGATCGCGTTTCTGGAAAAATGCAAAAAAGCAACGAGGCCATTTACACGTTTGTTGCTGTTGATCAAAATGGCGGTCCGATTGAAGTGCCACAGTTGATTCCTGAAACAGAAGAAGAAAAAGAGCGATTTGACGGTGCACTCCGCAGGAAGCAATTAAGTTTGATTTTAGCCGGGAAAATGGACCCGAAAGATGCTACTGAGCTGAAGAAATTGTTTTTAACAGAATAAGGCTCAGACTGCAAAATCAGTTGAACTTCTTGGCAATTGCACCGATGTCATGTTTCATCATGCAATCAAAATGACCTTTTGGACAAGTGGCGTAGCCAATTTTAGAGCATGGACGGCATTTCAATCCTTTCACTTCGTGAATCGAGAAACTAGCTGAATCATTCGGTCGGTAGGGATACATTCCTAACTCAGGAACCGTATTTCCCCAAATAGAAACAATCGGTACGTCAAAGCACGCCGCAATATGCATCATGCCCGTGTCGTTTGTCACTACAACTCGACTTTGTTTCAAAATGCTCGCCGAACCGAGAATCGAATACTTTCCGCAAGAGTTCAGCACCTTCGGATGTTCAGTACGTTCGAGAATTTCATCACCTAGCTCCTTATCATCAGGCCCACCGATCAACACAACCGGCCCATCTATTTTCTCAATTAACTTAATCAACTCCTCCAAGGGCAATTGTTTCGTTCCGAATTTCGCACCAATCACAACACTCACGAATTGTTCCATATCGAGTTTCACCTCTTCCGATGCTGGAATGGCAAAATCACCTCGTTTCCCATCCGATTTCACGCCCAATGATTTCACTGTCTCAAAATAGCGATCCACCACATGCACGTCTGGCATTGAATTCTTTTTAAACTTCACCAATTTCCACTTCTCCCAGTTCAATTTTGGGAATCGTGTCGTTGGACGACAAAGTCGCAAAGCCAATGAACGCGTTCGTAAGTTATTGTGTAAATCAACGATGTGATCGTAATTCTCTTGTTTCAATTCAGATGTCACCTCTTTGATCGAAGATTGGATCGTAATCACTTTATCAATATTCGGATTGTGCTCCACCACCGATCGGAACGCAGATTTCGTCAAAAAGTGAATCTCGCCTTGCGGCAATTGCTGCTTCAAGCACCGTACAACTGAAGAAGTTAGCACGATGTCTCCAATAGAACTGAATCGAACAACGAGAATTTTCACGGGGTAAAGATAGGATTCTGAAATAATACTCCCTTCAAATTAGGTAACTCGAATTACATTCCGACTTTCTTACATTCATTATCTTTGTCCCATGGCAACGTTCAAAGAAATCATCAACTCAGAAAAACCGACGCTCCTCGATTTTCATGCTACGTGGTGTGGACCCTGCAAAACTCTTGCACCTGTATTGGAGGATGTCAAAAATGAAATGAAGGATTCCATTCGAATTCTCAAAATTGACGTGGACAAAAATCCCAAGGTTGCTGACAGATACAAAATTCGCGGTGTTCCAACAATGATACTCTTTAAAAAAGGAGAAATTGTTTGGCGTGAGAGTGGAGCAATGGATAGAAACACCCTCCTTTCAAAAATCAAAAACGCTATTTAAGCGAAGCCCTTCCCTTCCGAGTGTTTAACGTTTTAGTCTGAGTTCATGACACTTAAGATCAAAGCGATTAATGTGATGCAATTTCAATAATTTCTACCCAAACTTGCACTACTCGCCATAAAAATCTACTTTTGCCCCCTCAAAATACATAACTATTACATTATGGAGCAAAATCTAATTTACATCCTACCGATTTTCGGGATCATTGGGTTGTTATACATGCTATTCTTATCATCTTGGGTAAAAAAACAATCCGCGGGTAGTGATAAAATGAAGAAATTATCAGGCTACATCGCAGATGGTGCGTTGGCATTCCTGAAGGCAGAATACAGAATGTTAGCTGTATTCGTAATTATCGCTGGAGCAGCGCTTGGAACATTGTCCGCTTTGGAAATGATTCCTGCAGGTTTGTTCATCGTGGTATCTTTCGTAATTGGTGCGGTTTTCTCGGCACTCGCTGGAAACATCGGGATGCGCATCGCTACGCAAGCAAACGTTAGAACGGCAGAAGCAGCAAAAACAAGTTTGCCAAACGCAATGAAAGTTGCTTTCCGTGGAGGAACAGTAATGGGACTTGGTGTTGCAGGACTTGCCGTATTTGGTCTTTCTTCTATTTTCATCTTCTTGGTGTTTAATGGTGGAGAAGGTGCTTCAATGGAAGTTATTTTGGAAACATTAGCAGGATTCTCACTTGGAGCTGAGTGTATCGCATTGTTCGCCCGTGTGGGTGGAGGAATCTACACGAAAGCTGCCGATGTTGGAGCTGACTTAGTAGGAAAAGTAGAAGCTGGAATTCCAGAAGATGATCCACGTAACCCTGCAACAATTGCAGACAACGTAGGTGATAACGTGGGTGACGTTGCCGGAATGGGAGCTGATTTGTTCGGTTCGTATGTAGCAACAATGTTGGCAGCAATGGTACTTGGAAACTATTTGATTCAAGGAATACCAGGATACACTGACAGCTTCGGAAACATGGGGCCTATCTTGATGCCCGTTTTGATCGCAGGAGTTGGATTGATCTTCTCTATCGTTGGAACATGGGTAATTAAAATCAAAAACAACGACGCAAAAGAAAAACAAGTACAAGGAGCTTTCAACCTTGGAAACTGGGGATCGTTGGTTCTTACAGCAATTGCTTCATTCTTCATCATTAAATGGATGCTTCCTGCAACAATGGAAATGGAATTCTTCGGAGAAGGAATGAAAACAATTGGTTACAACCGCGTATTCTATTCTGTATTGATCGGATTGGCTGTAGGTGGATTGATTTCTATGTTGACTGAGTACTACACAGCAATGGGGAAACGTCCAGTAATGGGAATCATCAAAAACTCATCAACAGGTGCAGCAACAAACATCATCTCAGGATTGTCATTGGGAATGATGTCAACAGCAGCTCCAATTATCCTTTTCGCTGGTGCGATTTGGGGAGCATATGCATGTGCTGGTTTCTACGGAGTAGCAATTGGAGCATCAGCAATGATGGCGACAACAGCACTTCAATTGGCTATCGACGCATTCGGACCAATTGCAGATAACGCAGGAGGTATCGCTGAAATGTCTGAATTAGATCCTGAAGTTCGTGAGCGCACAGATATCTTGGATGCTGTTGGTAACACAACTGCTGCCGTAGGTAAAGGGTTTGCAATTGCTTCTGCAGCATTGACTGCTTTGGCATTGTTCGCTGCTTACGTAACATTTACAGGAATTGACGGAATTAACATCTTCAAAGCAGACGTGTTGGCTGCCTTGTTTATCGGTGGTATGATTCCAGTAGTATTCTCAGCAATGGCAATGAGCTCTGTAGGTAAAGCTGCCATGGCGATGGTGAAAGAAGTTCGTCGTCAATTCAAAGACATCCCTGGAATTATGGAGGGAGAAGCTGAACCAGAATACGAAAAATGTGTTGACATCTCAACGAAAGCTGCATTGAAAGAAATGATGCTTCCTGGAATCATCACAATCGTTACGCCAATTATCGTTGGGTTCGCAATGGGTGCAGAAGCACTTGGATCGTACATGGCCGGTGTAACTGTATCAGGTGTTCTTTGGGCAATCTTCCAAAACAACGCTGGTGGTGCTTGGGATAACGCTAAGAAATCTTTCGAAGCAGGTGTTATGATCGACGGAGAAATGACGTACAAAGGTTCTGAAGCACACAAAGCGGCAGTAACTGGAGATACAGTTGGAGATCCATTCAAAGATACTTCTGGTCCTTCGATGAACATCTTGATCAAATTGACATGTTTGGTAGGATTGGTAATTGCTCCAATCTTAGGAAATGGACATGCTGGTGGAGATCACGGAGCTGCAGCTACACACTGCAAGTCAAAAACAGAATGTGCTGCTTCTTGCGATAGCAAAGGTCAAAAAGATGCTGCTGCTTGTCACGACAAAAAAAGCGATAAAGGAGCATGTTGTTCTAAAGATGCTAAAGCAAAATGCGACATGTCTAAATGTTCAGAAATGACAAAAGATGAGTGCGCTGCAATGTGTGATGCAAATGGATGTTCTCCTGAGCAAAAAGCACAATGCATGGCAATGTACGACGATGAAGGAAAATACATCGGAGCGTCTGAAGAATAAGACACTTTCCGTAATATAATTGAAAGGCTTCAGTCAAACGACTGAAGCCTTTTTTGTTTTAGAATTCGGGCTTCGGCTCCGCTCAGCCCACAACACATACACAGTTCTATCACGAGGGCTGAGCGGAGCCGAAGCCCGAACTAATTAAATAAATCAGTTTAACAAACACAATTAAAAGTTAAACAAAATTCCCTACCTTCGAACCATGAAAATAACGATCGAAATCAGTAATTATCCACTAACAGATGATTACTTGCCCCAAATTACAGACTTCATCGACAGATGCATCGCTACAGGAATCACAACCAAAGTGAATGCAACCAGTACCCATTTGCAAGGAGAATACGACGAAGTAATGAACGTTCTACAACAAGAAATCAAAACACTTACGAGAATTACGGACAGATGATCTTTGTCGTTAAAGTGCTCAAGGGTGAATTAGATTTGAACTATAAACATTAGAACAATGGATACGGCATATTTCTGGTTTCGGCGCGACCTTCGACTGGATGACAATACCGCGCTTTTTCATGCCTTGGATGAGAACGAATCTGTCCAATGCCTTTTCATTTTTGACCACAATATTCTCGACGAACTGCCCAAAGACGATCCGCGCGTTACTTTCATTCATTCAGAATTGGAAAAGATGCACAACGAACTCCAAAAACACGGATCGTCGCTGAGAATCGAAATGGGAAAACCCATTGATGTCTGGAAGAAATTAATTGATGAGGAATCCATCTCATCCATTCACACCAATAAAGACTACGAACCATACGCTCGCAAGCGTGATGGCGAAGTTCGCGACCTTGCCGAAAACAACAATATCATATTCAAGCGCTACAAAGACCAAGTAATTTTCGAAGAAAACGATGTATTGAAGGCAGATGGCGATCCGTATGTCGTCTACACTCCGTTCAAAAATACGTGGAGGGATCAATTCGTTCCAAACGAACACAAACCGCATTCCATCGATGGGTTAACAGATCACTTCGCTACATCGGAACACTCCTTTCCTTCTCTCGAAGATCTGGGCATGGAAAAATCATCCATAGAAGTGAAACCCTTCACACTCGAACACCTCGATGAATACGACGAAATGCGCGATTTACCCGCGCAGGACAAAACCAGTTATCTCAGTCCTCATTTGCGTTTTGGAACCATTGGTATTCGCTCTCTCGTTCAAAAAGTAAAAGACAACGAAACCTTCTTAAATGAATTGATTTGGCGTGAGTTTTTCATGCAAATTCTCTATCATTTTCCGAAAGTTGTAAACAATAATTTCCGCTCGAAATACGACGCTGTGCCTTGGCGAAACAACGAAGATGAGTTCGAAAAATGGTGCAAAGGCGAAACAGGTTATCCCATGGTAGATGCGGGTATGCGCCAGCTCAACGAAACAGGATACATGCACAACAGAGTGCGCATGGTCGTTGCGAGTTTTTTAACCAAACACTTACTCATCGATTGGCAATGGGGAGAAGCCTATTTCGCGAAAAAATTACTCGACTACGACCTTTCTGCAAATAACGGAAACTGGCAGTGGGCGGCAGGAACAGGATGCGATGCTTCACCGTACTTCCGCGTGTTCAATCCGACCTCACAATTGGAGAAATTCGATAAAAAAGGAGAGTATGTACGAACATGGATCAAGGATTTGGACGAGCTCACCTATCCGAAGCCTATGGTTGAACATAAAATGGCGCGCGAAAGGGCCATTTCAACCTACAAAGAAGCCTTGGCAGATAGTTAAATTTACATCGCTTGTAACATTTTCATCGGTTTGACTGTTTCTCTACCAAACCGATTAATATGAAATATTTTACAACACTTGCTTTCATTTCTGCCTGCCTTTTTTCGTTCGGACAATCGAACATGTTCTGGAATAGCTATTCCAATTTTAACCCTGCCATGAGCGGATTTCAGTATGAGCAACATGCTGCGCTTACCTACACCGACAACTATCCTTCGTTAGCAGGAAACTACTCAGATATTAACGGAAACGTCAATAGTCGAATTGCTAACCATCATGGAGTCGGCATCAATTACACTGGGTATTTTTCTCCCGACCTTTCATCAAATAAAGTTCTAGCAAATTACAACTACCAAATAGATTTGGATAAAGCGGGGAAACTTGCCATTGGAACAGGAGTTGGATACGGTCACTACGATGTTACTGCCCCATATCTACCGACACCTACTTCGCAAGAAAAATCATCTTCTTTCCAATTAAATCTCGGTGCAGCGTACAAATGGAAAAATATCATTATCGGTTTTTCGGGAACAAACTTGACGCCACCGAAAGGTCCAATCGTTTCGTTCGCTGTACCTCGAAGCAAACTTAACCTCCATGCACAATACAATGCCAGAATCGCCGAAAAATTTCAACTGACTCCACGCATTTTATACACCTACCAAGATGGATTTCACGAAATTCAACCCAACTTGACCCTAACGTATTTAGATAAATTCTCAATTGGTGTTTCAAGTCAATTACGCGATAATTTTGGAGTTAACGTAGGGTGGGACATCCTCAATAAACTCCGTGTTGCCTACAATTACAGTCAAACTATTTCTAAACTAAACAATGCGGTGAGTGGTGGTATTCATGAGTTTGCAATCGGGTATATCTTAAAGTCCAAAAAGGCGGTCAAATTGGGCGGTACACCTAATTTCTAATTGAATCATTTGGAATTATCAAAATAAAAAGCATAGTTTTGTAGCCAACAAAGAAACAATGAAGTACACACAATTACATCATCATCATTTTCATACTTGCACTCAGGCGAGCGGAAAATGATATTGTAATTGAACCAATAATATGCAAACCGTCTGAGTAAATCAGGCGGTTTTTTTGTTTCTCATCACAACATTTCTTTCCCTTCGATTTGCTCAGACACAACTGAAAAAACAATGAGTAAATTGAAAATAGCCGTCCAAAAAAGTGGAAGGCTGAGTGAAAAATCCCTCGAACTATTGAAAAGTTGCGGGATTAAACTACAGAATGGAGGTCGCACCCTCAAATCAACTTCGTCCAATTTCCCAATTGAAGTACTCTTTCTTCGAGATGATGATATTCCACAGTATGTAGAGCAAGGAATTGCAGATATTGGAATATTAGGGCAGAATGAAGTTTGGGAAAAGCAAAAAGACATCGACGAATTGAAGCTTCTCGGGTTCGCTCGATGCAAACTGTCTCTCGCCATTCCGAAGGAAAACAGCTATACAAGTATCGAATCGCTCGAAGGAAAACGCATTGCCACTAGCTATCCCGTCATTTTATCAAACTACCTCCAGCAGCAAGGCATCAATGCAACAATTGAAGAGATTGGAGGAAGTGTTGAAATTGCCCCTGGAATTGGATTAGCCGACGCCATCATGGACATTGTGTCAACAGGAAGTACGCTCCTCATGAATGGACTCAAAGAGGTTGAAGTCATTGCTAAAAGTGAAGCCGTCCTCATCGCTAACCGACAAATCTCTGCGGATAAAAGCAAACTTCTCGATCAACTGCTCTTCCGTATGGATGCTGTTCAACAATCCAAAGAGAATAAATACATCCTGCTGAACGCACCCAACGATCAACTGGAAAAAATCACCCAAATCCTACCCGGGATGAAAAGTCCCACCATTCTTCCATTGGCAAAAAAAGGCTGGTCGAGTTTACACTCCGTGATTCGAGAAGATGATTTCTGGAACTCCATCGATCAACTCAAAAATGCAGGCGCAGAAGGAATTCTTGTGGTACCCATCGAAAAACTCATCTTATGAAAACGTACATCAACCCAAAAAAAGCCGAATGGCAACAGCTGATTGAGCGACCTAGCATCAAAACCGCAGACATGAATGAATTGGTCTCATCCATTTTTCAGACGATTGAAAAACTCGGAGATGCAGCCGTTCGTGGTTATACAAAACGATTTGATCAAGTAGAAGTGCGCAATCCACAGGTAAGCGTTTCCGAAATTGAACGAGCGTGTGAAGATGTTCCGCAAGAATTAAAAAATGCGATTGACCTTGCTGCACGCAATATTGAAGCCTTTCACTCAGCGCAGTTCGAGGAAAGAAGTGTGATTGAAACGCAGAAGGGCGTTCGCTGTTGGAGAGAAAATCGCCCGATCGAAAAAGTTGGTTTGTACATTCCAGGCGGAACCGCTCCCCTATTTTCAACCGTATTGATGTTGGGAATCCCAGCAAAATTAGCCGGTTGCAAGGAAATCATTTTGTGCACGCCACCGTCAAAAGATGGAACCATCAACCCTGCCATTCTATTTGCAGCGCAGCGCGTAGGAATTACCAAAATCTATAAAGTTGGAGGTGTTCAAGCCATTGCAGCTCTGGCTCAAGGAACGGAAACAATTCCAAAGGTGGATAAAATATTTGGCCCTGGAAACCAATACGTAACTGCCGCCAAATCCTTTGCGCTCACCAAAGGAGTCGCCATCGACATGCCAGCAGGACCAAGCGAAGTACTCATCATCGCAGATCAAACTTCGAATCCTGCATTTGTTGCTGCCGATTTACTGTCTCAAGCCGAACACGGGGCAGATAGTCAGGTCTTGTTACTTTCTACGCGTGAAGAAATCATTCGACAAGTTCAAATGGAAATTGACTTACAACTGGAACGGTTACCACGGAAAGAAATCGCGCAAAATGCCCTTGAAAACAGTTCTTTTGTTCAATTAGACACATTAGAATCTTGTTTTGAATTGAGCAACGCTTATGCTCCAGAACACTTGATTCTTGCCTTCGATTCTGCTTCGGAATACCTTCCGCAAATTTCCAATGCTGGCTCCGTATTTATTGGGAAGTACAGTTGTGAAAGTGCTGGCGACTATGCAAGTGGAACCAATCACACCTTGCCCACAAATGGGTATGCTCGCAACTACAGCGGTGTCTCACTGGATAGTTTTCTTAAGAAAATCACCTTTCAAGAATTAAATGCGGAGGGAATTCAAACCATCGGACCTGCGATTGAAATTATGGCAGAAGCCGAGCAACTGATCGCTCACAAAAATGCCGTTTCACTTCGACTTAACGCGTTAAAAAATGGATAATCTCACACAACTGATCCGCCCGAATATTCGTTCGCTTTCGCCCTACACATCCGCACGAGATGAATTTGAAGGAGACGCATCTGTATGGTTGGATGCCAATGAAAATCCATTTGGCACGCTCAACCGTTATCCAGATCCCTATCAACAGGAATTAAAGCGACTGATTTCAGAAGAAACACGCATTTCTACAGAACAATTATTTATTGGTAACGGTAGCGATGAAGTGATCGATTTGATCTTTCGCCTCTTCGTGAAACCTGGTACAGACAAAGCCCTGACATTCTCTCCAACTTACGGGATGTACCAAGTTTCCGCCGCTATCAATGATGCCGAACTGATTGAAATTCCACTCGATGAAACCTTTCAGATAAATCTTGAAGCAACACTTCCCTTCTTGGACGATCCCAATTTGAAAGTGGTATTTATCTGCTCACCGAATAATCCTACAGGGAATTTATTGCGACAAAACGACATTGCGACCCTCTTGAAAAGATTTCGAGGAATTGTAGTGATCGACGAAGCCTACATCGATTTCGCCGCTACTCCAAGCTGGAATAAACAACTCCGCGATTACCCGAATTTGGTCGTGACTCAAACGTTTAGCAAAGCCCGAGGATTGGCTGCCGCACGCTTAGGAATCGCCTTTGCCAATGCAGAAATCATTCAATGGATGAATCGCATTAAGCCGCCATACAATGTTAGCTCACTGAATCAAAAAGCGGGAATCGACTGCCTACAAAATAAAGACACGTATCTGAATGAAGTACAACGTATTCTTTCGGAACGCGCTCGGCTCATAACGGAGTTTAGCGCTTTACCGATCATCAATTGCGTGTACCCAACTGATGCCAATTTCATTCTGATTGAAGTCGAAAATGCCTCCAAATGCTATGCGCAGCTCACTTCAAAAGGAATTGTAGTACGCAATCGCTCAAAACTCATCCCGAACACACTACGTGTGAGCATTGGTACGGAATCCGAAAACAATCTACTCCTCAACGAACTCAAACAACTCGCAACATGAAAAAAGTACTTTTTATCGATAGAGACGGAACACTCGTCATTGAACCACCGATTGATTATCAACTCGATTCGCTCGAAAAGCTGGAATTTTACCCTGGTGTTTTTCACTATCTCTCGAAAATTGCCAATGAACTCGAATATGCGTTGGTGATGGTTACGAATCAAGATGGATTGGGCACGGAATCCTTCCCCGAGGAAACCTTTTGGCCGGCTCAAAACAAAATTCTTCAGGCATTCAAAAATGAAGAAGTCGAATTTAGTGAAGTGCTGATCGACCGTTCATTTCCCGAAGAAAACGCGGCCACACGTAAACCGCGAACAGGAATGCTCACGCACTACATCAAAGGAGACTATGATCTCGAAAACTCCTTTGTGATTGGCGATCGAGCAAGTGACATCGAATTGGCTCAAAACCTTGGAGCCAACGGAATTTTTATCGGTCAAGCGAATGAAAACGCCGCATTGTGCATCTCATCTTGGAAAGAAATCTACCGTTTTTTGAAGGGACAAGAACGAACAGCGACTGTTATCAGAAACACCTCGGAAACCGCGATTTCTGTCAACATTAATCTCGACGGTGCAGGAAAATCGAGCATTTCAACGGGAATTGGATTTTTCGATCACATGTTGGATCAAATTGCAAAGCACGGAAAAATAGATTTGGACATTTCGGTACAAGGCGATTTGTACGTAGACGAGCACCACACCATTGAAGATGTCGCTCTTGCTCTGGGATCAGCCTTTAGCAAAGCACTTGGACAGAAAAAAGGAATTGCTCGATACGGATTTCTTTTACCCATGGATGATTGCCTAGCACAAGTCGCTATTGATTTTGGAGGTCGCCCCTGGCTTGTTTGGAACGCCGATTTTCAGCGTGAAATGATCGGCGAAATGCCTACCGAAATGTTCATGCACTTCTTCAAATCATTTTCCGATGGAGCGCAATGCAACTTGAACATTCAAGCCGACGGAACCAATGAACACCACAAGATCGAGGCTATTTTCAAAGGATTCGCACGCGCGATCCGTATGGCCGTTTCCAAAACCTCTGATTTTTCCATCCCCAGTACAAAAGGAACACTATGATTGCCATTATCGATTATGGAGCAGGAAACATTCGCTCCGTTCAAAATACATTAAAACGACTCGGTGTTGATTCAACATTGACGAATGATCCCGCACTACTGATGCAGGCCGACAAAGTGATTTTTCCCGGAGTGGGAGAAGCATCCTTTGCCATGAATCAACTGCGCCAATATGAGTTAGATCGGGTGATTCCTTCGCTCACGCAACCCGTATTGGGAATTTGTTTGGGGATGCAATTACTCTGCCAATTTTCCGAAGAAGGCGGCATCCAAACACTTGGTGTATTTGACACAAACGTAAAAGCATTCAAGCCCATTTTAAACGTTCCGCACATGGGATGGAACTCGTGTACACCTGAAAATTCGGCTCTCTTCAGAGGCATTGATCCTACGGACGATTTCTATTTCGTTCACAGTTATTATGCCGAACTCTGCACAGAAACCATTGCTACCTGCGATTACATTCTCCCCTTTTCAGCGGCACTGCAAAAAGACAATTTCTATGGAGTCCAATTTCACCCTGAGAAATCCGCCGATATCGGAGCAACACTCATTCAAAACTTTTTAGAACTATGAAAATTATTCCAGCCATCGACATCATCAACGGGCGGTGCGTACGCTTGACTCAAGGCGATTATGACCGTCGAAAAGTTTACATGAAAAACCCACTCGATGTAGCAAAATCTTATGAAGATGCCGGCATTCAACACCTTCACTTAGTGGATTTAGATGGAGCCAAAGCATCCAAAATTGTCAATTATTCCATTCTTGAGAAAATCGCTTCAGAAACAAAGCTGATTATCGATTTTGGTGGAGGAATCAAACGCGACGAAGACTTAAAAATTGCCTTCGAATCTGGAGCGAATAAAGTCACAGGCGGAAGTATCGCCGTTCAGAATCCAACAAGTTTTTCCGAATGGATTGCCAACTATGGTTCAAAGATTATCCTGGGCGCCGATAGTAAAAATCGAAAAATCGCGACGCAAGGGTGGACAGAATTAGCCGACATCGACGTGATTGATTTCATCCAAAATTACCAGCAAAAAGGCATCGAAGAAGTCATTTGTACCGACATTTCCAAAGACGGCATGATGCAAGGTCCCTCTTTCGCACTCTACGCCGAAATCATGCAACGCACAAAGGTCGATCTGATTGCCAGTGGAGGTGTTTCCTCAGTGGAAGATCTCCAAGTACTTCGCGAAATGGGTTGCGCAGGAGCCATTGTTGGAAAAGCAATCTACGAAGGCAGAATTTCACTTCAAGAACTCAAAGAATTATGTTGAAAAAACGCATTATTCCCTGTCTCGACATTCGCGATGGACGCACCGTAAAAGGAATCAACTTCGAAGGCATTCGCGATGCTGGAGATCCCATTGAACTCGCCAAGCGTTATGTGGAAGAAGGAGCCGATGAACTGGTGTTTTTGGACATCACCGCGACCAATGACAAGCGCAAAACGATGTGTTCACTTGTAGAAAAAATTGCTGCTGAAATCAACATTCCGTTTACCGTTGGTGGAGGAATATCCAGTTTGGAAGATGCACGTGCAGTGATTCAAGCGGGCGCCGACAAAGTGAGCATTAATTCCGCAGCCATTCGTCGGCCTGAACTCATTCGCGAAATTGCCAATCCTTTTGGAAAACAATGCGTCGTAGTTGCTGTTGACATCAAAGAAATCGATGGTGACTGGTACGTTTTCTCGAATGGAGGAAGACAATCCACAGGACTCAATGCCTTTGAATGGTGCGGAAAAGTAGCGGCATTTGGTGCGGGCGAACTCTTGCTCACTTCCATGAACAGCGATGGTACAAAAGCAGGATTTTCATTGGAAATTACCGACCGTATCGCGCGAGAAGTGACCATTCCTGTTATCGCTTCTGGCGGTGCCGGCTCCACTCAAGATTTCGCCCAACTTTTCACTCAAACCGAAGCAAGCGCAGGATTGGCCGCCAGTATTTTTCACTATCGCGAAGTCGCCATCCCTCAGCTCAAAACCGAATTAAAACAACTAAATATCCCCATCAGATGAACCCCAATTTTGACAAAACAGACGGATTGATTCCCGTTATTATCCAAGACAATACAAGCAACAATGTGCTCATGCTCGGGTACATGAATGCTTCAGCCTTCGAACAAACAAAACGTGAGAAACGTGTCACATTTTACAGCCGTTTCAAGCAGCGTTTATGGACCAAAGGAGAAACTTCAGGCAATTTCCTAAATGTTGTTTCGATCCAACTCGATTGCGATTCGGATACACTACTCATCAAAGTAAAACCAAACGGTCCAACATGTCACACGGGCTCAACGACGTGTTTTGGCGAACCCGATTCGAAAGGCTTTCTGTACGAGCTGGAGCAAACGATTGGCCAACGGATCTCGAATAACGACCCGAATTCGTATACGAACAAACTGTTCCAGCGCGGCATCAACAAGGTGGCGCAAAAAGTGGGCGAAGAAGCGGTTGAAGTAGTTATTGAAGCGAAAGATGACAACCGAGAATTGTTTCTAAACGAAAGCGCTGACTTACTTTATCACTTATTGATTTTACTACGCGCGAAAAATGCCACGTTATCGGATGTGGAAGCCGTACTGAAAGGAAGAGCGTAGCCATTTTCAATGTTCAGCCTGTGCACTTCTCCACCATGTTTTTGGAGAAGAAGTGATTCTATCGGAGGGAATAAATACCAAAAACAGAATCCACAATTGAAGGAAGGAAACATCGACTAAAATAGTCGTAATCAAGTGGAAGGTAACTCCAATGAGGATCAAGTAGCGATCAAATTTGCGCGTGAAAAATGCCACTAGAAATGATGCTTCCATGGCAACACCAATAATGAGCGCAATCGATGAAAGTGTGGGATAATTCGACAGTTGAAATATTGCGTTTTCAAAAAAACCGAGTTCATAACCGTCTACCGCTAAACGATCAACGTAGTTGTGTTCGATTAGCCATTGCATTTGTCCATCATTGAAAACCGATCCGCGAACGAGTTTCCAGATCGCAGCCGAGGCATAAATGTACGCCACCGCATAACGCAATCCAGCAAAAAGTAAAGAGAAGGTTTTGAGCGATTTAAAACAAAATGGAATGATCAATAAAATGAGAGTGATCAAGTTGTGGTAGTGCCAACATTGATAGGAATTCAGCAAAATGCAGTACACCAAGTAGAACATTCCTGTGAGAATTGGGAAGATGACCCGCTTTGGGAAAACGACGCTAACCAGACAAAAGGCAGTCAACAAGATGTCAAATATTAGTGCAGAAGCGTAGCTTGACTGAAACAACGCGCTAATTCCCGTTGCATGCACAAGCCAGTACGTCAAATCCATATCAAGTCGAAGTAGCACAGGTGCTTCCAACTGACTGATCATCAAATTCGCCCACCATTGGTAGAGAACGACAAGAAACAGCCATCCGAAAACGATTTGCGTCAGGCGCTTCCGTGTTATATCATCGAAGTACAACATCTCCCCCACTTAGTTTTGCTATTGGTTTTTCATTCCCCCTTTTCACTGTTCGATCTTTCTGGAAGACCAAATCGCATGTTCCTATGTCCAGTTTCCTCACCTTAGTTCCTTCAATTTTCTCAATGTACCGCGCTAGCCATTTCACGAAGCCTTCACAATCCGACTGCTTGTTAACCAAACGATTTTCGAGCTTCGCATAAAACGATTCGGAAAACTTCTCCTTGAGATGCTTTCTGAGTACATGACGCGTTGACGTTTCGTAGGATCGTTCTTCTAACTGGACGAAATACTCGGTTGGTAATTGAATCATTTCACGCGTTGGACGAGACAACTTCGGCAAATCAAGAAATTCACCATTCACTTTGATGTACACACGATGAAACTTTCCTGTTTGAACTTCCTTATCGGAATAATGCGCCCACAAGAAAAACGGTGTGATTTCCATCTTGTAAACGGTCGTCCAGATCGTTCCTAGAATAAATAGGATGAAAAACGCAAAAACGATTTTCGATTGTTTCCAGACATCACGAAGGAAGAAATTCATGTATTCGCATCAAGATTTCAGGGAAAGATATCAAAAATGAGGCATTTGATCCGAACAAAGACGAAAAGTCTAGCAAAGAATAAGATAGAAGAGGATTTCAAGCCTTCCATTTTGAAACAAGCATTTCCATTATGAAAAAAGTCGAGCATTTAGGGAATATATTCACTTCCTAACAAAACCAACAGTAACAACTGTAAATCAGCAACTTAACAACAACACAGTGATACCCAAAGTAGATCGCGGTATCACATTTGAACTGTATCAGACAAACACAAATAGTATGAAATCAACAAAAAAATATCTCGGAACCTTATTAATAACAATTTTTCTTGCATCAACACTTACATCTTGTTGGGTAGTTGTACCCAGCTCCACAAAAGTGAATCATGTTCATAAGAAGAGAGATAACGGTCTACACAAAGGATGGTATAAACATCCAAAGCATAAAAAACACAAAAAGCATAAGCACGGTCACAGACACGGGCATGCTGATTTCGCACCCATTGACGATTTCAGTGACAACTCAACCATAAATCAATCTGAATTATTTCGTGTCGATCAACCCGAATAAATCGGCAGCATTACATTTGCTACGCGCTCAAAAATGTATCTTGCACTCCGTAAAGTAGTTTGCAAATGCTCTCACGGATTTTCATCTTCGCTCTTCTCTTAACTGGATGCTCATCTCTTCCAGAAGAAAAAACATTTGATTTCTTTCTGAATGAATCGTGTATGATCACGAATATGGAGCAAAACAACCTCATCGAGGGTACACAATTGCGCATCACAGCGGTTGACTCCGTTAACGCAACGGTTTATCTCGATTTACCCACAGATTTCGTTGTCACTTCAGAGAATTATTCCAACTGGATTTTGGGTTGGGGAACTGGAAAGCCGTATTACGATGCTGGCATAGAAAACATTCGTGAGATCAAAGCCATCGATACCAAGTCGGGGAAAATTATTCTAGGTTTAGCAAAACGCGGAAGTGGATTTCCACGAATAGGTCAACGCGTTGCTTTTTGGAATATGAATCCATCGGGATACAAAAAAGTAACAAATGCTCCGGTAATTCACCCCAACTTTTGGCCTGAGTTTAACGGTCAAAGCATTGGGTTTAGCTCGATTGTATTTGATCGCTACCGCCAAATTTGGATTACCCTCGTAAACGAGATCGATTCAGACAAAATTCAGACCTATGCAGCGATCTCAACAGACTTAGTGCATTGGAGGGCTGCCAACAAAGGAAAGCCTGTTCTTACTGGAAGTGATTTTGAAAAATGTTCGTGGGTAACCAACGGTCAAACACCCATCATTTCAGAGATTATCGAACATGAAGGGACTTACTATTTATATATGGATAGTGAAGATGAACAAGGAAAACGTCACATTGGATTGGCTACCGCACAAGATCTGCTTGGCGAGTACACCATTTACGTGGAGCCTATTTTATCTCCGAAGGAGAGTTCGTGGTTTGACGAACGTATTTTTTGTGCAAAAGTCGCTAAACGCAACAATGATTTTCTTCTCTTATTTGACGGTCGAAGCTCAGACGGGTACGAACAAATTGGACGTGCCACATCGAAGGATTTAATTTCATGGAAGATTGATGCAGAACCTGTATTGGATCAACATGTAGGTTGGAGAAGCGCAACGTTTACGACGGAACCCAACTACATTGAAGTACATGGAGACACCGTTTTTCTGATGGCTGCAGGCGCTAAAAAGTTTCAAGAAGGATTTTGGCATAATCACATCACGCATAGAGCATTTCTAGACCGATCGGGAAATGTAAACGATGCCCAATTGGGAGCCTTTATTTCGTATGATGGGGGAAAATCTTTCCATCCGCATGCGCACAACCCTATTTTTGTAAATGCATACAACTCTCCATTTGAAAACGAACACATGGGAGGAAATTTTGAACGCATCGACAAAGATTCCATCAGCTATATCTTCTACCAAGCAAAATCGAGTTTAGGAGAGATGAAATACTCCATTTTCCTTCGGACAAAACCTTTAAAGTAGGGACCTCCAATCAATTAAATTATGAAGTTGAGAATTTGAACAAGAGAGATATGCATTTTTTTGTGTACCTTTTTATCATCAAATTCTACCCTATTGATTCAAAATAGTATCAAAATACTGACCCTCGGCTTCTTTATGTCAATGATTTCCGGATTTGTCTTCTATCGAATGGGTTATTTTGACTCGAGCAAAACGGTTTCGGCACTTCAAGTAAGTCCAAACGGAGGCGAATTACTCAATGTGAATAGCGATCCAGATAGTACGTTACTCAAAACAGAAGCAGTTGGGGAAACGCCCATCATGTCTTCGACCAAATCCACTGCCCCCATTTTTGATCTCGAAAAATACGAACAGAAGAAAAAGCAAAACATCTTGCCTTCTTCTAAATCGGCTATTCAATTAATTGATGGTGAAGAGTTGATTAAACAAGTAAAGCTCGAAAATCCATATCTGTACTCATCGAAATCAATGACACACCCAATCCGGTTTGAATTTGACAATAAGGTTTCGACTGAACAAAACCGCCAAGCGATAAAAGTGCAACCCGAACTTCTTCCAGCAAAAGAAAAAGAAGAGAAAGAACTTTCCAAAGCTCGTAAGGCTCGGACGAAAAGTGTGAACAGTGAAAATCTTCCCGAAGAGGAACAAATAGATGAAGCCGATCCATCGATTGACAAACAACAACACAAAGGAATTGCTTGGAGCACCATCGGACTTGGTTTGTTAGGAATTGTGTTTGTTTCCATTGGTTCAATTGTCTATTTCAAACGACGGTCGAGGTAAATGGAATTTCTGTACCTGCTTCTCGGAACTGTTCTCAGCTTCATTTTTTTAGTTGTGGTTTTTGTTCCGATGGAACGCGTATTTCCCGCACAGAAAAATCAACCATTCTTCCGAAAAGGATGGGCTCTCGACCTATGTTATTTCTTAGGACAATATCTGCTGTGGGGAAGTCTTGTGTATTTCCTTCTTTCCTATTTTTCGGATTGGCTCACTGGTATTGTGCCATCTACGTTTCGTGCTTCGATAAAAGCGCAGCCCATTTGGCTACAAGCCGTAGAGGTGATTTTACTCAGTGATTTGCTCATCTACTGGGGACATCGCCTGCAACATACAATTCCCTTCCTTTGGCAATTCCACAAAGTGCATCACAGTGCCGAACGACTCGATTGGCTCGCTGCCCACCGAGAACATCCTCTCGACTCTATTTATACCGTTGGGTTGATCAATCTTCCCATGTTCATTGTCGGTTTTCCTATGGAAGTAATCGCAGGAGTCATTGCGTTTCGCGGAATCTGGGCCATCTACATTCATTCAAATGTTCGGCTTCCACTCGGACCATTGAAAAAAATCATTGGCTCTCCAGAATTGCACCACTGGCATCATCACTTGGATAGAGATGCTGGAAACTACGCCAACATTTCACCCATCATGGATTTGATCTTTGGTACCTACGTTTGTCCCGACCACGAACCTGAAGCTGTTGGCGTTCGCGAAGATTTTTCCAAAACCTACATTGGGCAACTCCTCGAACCAGTTGTTGGAAAGTCTCGTTGGAAAGCACTTCAACAAAAATTCAAAAAATAATTCACTTCGACTGTTTACCTTTTTTGTTGTTCGACATCTTTCAGTAGACAACTAAAATAACGGCCATGAAAACATCCATTTTATCACTTTTACTATTCATTTTTGGAACGTACTTCGCCTTTTCCAGTACTCCACCCATCGAAAGTGTATTTCAATATGAGCACAAGCAAAGCCAAACAATAGAATTGCCAACGCGCTTCGCTCAACCTTTCATTATCGACCAAAAAGACATTGATTTATTGAAGGGAAAAACCATTCATCACGTTGAGCTTGTCTATACCAAATACGCAGAATCCGCAAAATTCGATCAAAATAAGCTAAATAAACGTCGAATTGCTCAATTAAAGAAACTACTTCCCCAAGTAAACTCAGACCAACCAAGGTGGTCATGGATTGAACAAACCGGTGCCATAACGCGTGAAGTAGCGAACACCTATTTTCATGGGTTTGTCATTCACTACGGAGAAAAACTCGACCATAATGCCCTCGGAACCTTTCTATCGGAATTTTCAGAAAATAAGAATCAATTCCAAGTGCATTATCCAGAAGGAGGAAGCTTCAAAGTTGGATCGGGAACAACCATAAATATTGATCCAAAAGCCGTTACTTACATGGACGGATCGCCTGTTTCAGGCTACTACACACTCAACTATTTGGAGTATCGAAATCCTGCTCAAATTGCCCTTTCTGGTTTACCCATGAATTATCAAGACGCCAATTTCAGCTCTGTTGGAATGTATGAGTTACGCGCAGAAAAAGATGGAAAGCCCTTAAAATTGATCAAACCGATGAAAGTTGATTTCAATTGCACAAAGGTAGTGGACGATGCTGCGTTCTTTTCATTGAACGACAACACAGGAGAATGGACTAAGCATCACGACATTGCGTTCCAAAAGAGTCAAAATTCGCGAATCGTGAATGCGGACATGGCTGTGGACGCATTCATCGCGCCTTTTAACATGAGCATAAAATCACAGCAATTGGACGACAAAAGGACGCAAGTTACGCTTGGAGAAAATGCCTGGTTGAACTTCAAACAACTCAAAGCAGATGAGCAACCTGAAGGAATTATTTCGTGTGATTCGACAGAACGATCATTCATCATTGAGTCCGAACAATTTGACGCATTCCAACAAAAAGTCTTTCAACGCCGTATGTTCCGGCCCGTGGATGGATGGAAACGCAACGCACAACCCAACAATATGAGCCAGACATTACTCGCAGAAGGATCTGGTGATGCGGGACACACCTACCCAACACTCGTAAAAGGATTGAATTCTCCCAATTTCGGAGTATATAACTGTGATCAAGTTTATCGAATTGGGGAAAGTGCGCGTGTTCGACCTATTTACAAAAACCAATCAACGGGAGAAACGATTAACGATGGGCACGTAGCTTGCGTAATGGACTTATCCTACAACGGTTCCTTCAGCTTTCATCCGAACAACCTCACCATGAACACAAAAGGACGAAATGCGGTACTTCTTTTCACCCAACAGAAAAAGGTATTTCTGATCGATGAAGCCGCCTTCGCACAGTTAGATTTGGAGGAAGGGCAACCCATTGAATTCCCTATGAAGGATGTCACCAAAGAACTCAAATCTCCCAACGATTTGAGGAAACTATTGGACATCTAAACATCATTCAAGCCTACATTTTCGTGATAACCTCAACTCCCAAAAACGGGGAATTATAAATGGTTCCCCGTTTTCCACGCTCTATTAATCAGTATTTTCCACCATTTTTTGCTCCAAACCTGAAAAATAGGTTGATTTTTTGTTACTTTAGGGGACTAATTAAAAACATTCTACACTAATGGCTTACTATTCAAATTCATCGCAGTACATTGACCTCCAGTTTGTAAATAAGGATCAGATTCAATCGGGAAACTTTCGTCATCATCGTGAATGGCACTGGGCATTTGAGGTTTGGGCGTATGAAGCAAAAGTTAAATATCCTGGAAGACAGCCAGGTTGGGTACCTCACTTTAATATCATGAATGTAGATTCTGGCATTCAGTACCACGTATATTTCAATCATAAATTTGGGTACTACGAAGCTGTTCCCAACGGAATGAGACCTCGTGGATACTAAAATGTAATCGTTTTAAAGTGTGATATCACGTATGTCGTAATTGATTAATACCCTTAATGAACGCACTTTTCCATCGAGCAAAGCACTGGCAACTTTTCATATTTCTTTATGGAGGAATTATCCTTTTCCAATTGTTGTCATTTCTATATATGTCGAGCTTAATTGCTCAAAACATGCAAAACATTCAAATGAATAAGCCGCCCCAGATGAGCGGCTTTTTCATGTTTTTCATACCCATGATTCTACTAGTGGTGATCATTGTTTATGGGAGGCTTTGGTCCGTAGCTATCGGTTTGAAAGATAAACTCCCTTCAGGAGTACGCATGAACCATCGTTTATTTAAAGGCTTCTTCTGGGTCGCGGCTTTATATCCTATTTTCCACGTTCTTTTCATACTGATATTTTTCAACAGTTTAGAAGGTGCTTTTATTTCGCAAAATCCGCTTCAAATTCTACGAATTTGGTCGACATTAATGCTCGGATTTGTTGTGATGATCCCGATTGCTTTATTTGCCATGTTTTGTACGTGTTATGGATACTATTTTTGCGCGAAAACATTGAAATCCATTGAGTTGGGGTATGAAGCACAACTCGGTGATTACATCGGCTATTTCTTTCTTTTTTGGTTCAATTTTGTTGGATTTTGGCTCATCCAACCTTCCTTAAACAAGATCACCGCTGAAGGATGGGTTCCTCCCACGCCACCACCTGGCTATGCCCCACTACTCGATCCAGATCCCTCGTTTCCTCCTCTTCCCGAACGAGAAAAAGTTCCGCGCGGGGAACTGTTGAAGACGAAAAATCACGAAGCATTCGAACACGATGATGATTTCGAAGGGCTGTTTTGATCGTTCTCCTAGACACTCTTCATTCCATCATTTCAGGAATCAAATCGAAATGCAGTAACTGAAACCAAAAGTCTACCCTACGGGTAAACCTCTCACTCAAAAGAAATTTCACATTTTCATGAACGCGATTGAAAATCGGCTGTACTAGATATCAAAATACGTACACATGAAAACAATATTGATCCTCGCAACTGCACTTTTAAGCTCGTCATTTGCATTCTCTGGAGATACCCTCACGAGTAGAATTGACAAAGCAACTGTCTTCTTGAGTGGTGCTCAGGTATTTCGAAAAACAAATTCCATTCCGATCAAGAAAGGAGTGAACGAAATAGTCATTCAAGATGTTTCTCCCTATGTGAATCAGCAACAGTTGCAAGCTACAGCGATTGGAAATTTCTTGATTCTCGATGTTCAGCTCCAAACACAGTACGTTCCACCAACGAATTACGAAGGCGTTGTGCTCCCACAAAAAATTCAATCAGAAATGAACCGTTTGGAAGACAGTGTTCTTTACTTGACTTTTGAATTGGAGCGCATCAATGAGAAACTAAACAACCTGGCGAGTGAAAAAAATATGATCATGCAAAGTCAACTCGTGAAGTCGGGCGGTACAAGTGATACGCTGCCTGAATTCAAGGAAATTGTTTCGTTTTATCGCGAAAAACTGGACGATATCAACGAATTGATTGTGGCGTGGAAGAAAATCAAGCACCAAACTGGCGTTCGTGACCTCAAGCACAAGGCACGTTTGCAAGAGTTGAAAACGTATGCTCAGCAAACCAAACAGCCAAATGAACCTGCAAAAACGCGCTATCACGTAGTAGTTACCACGTATTCGGATTACTCGACCAGCGGGAAAATTGAGGTCAATTACTTCATCAATAATGCGGGTTGGATTCCAGCATACGATTTACGCGCAAATTCGACCAATGAACCCATCGACATCACTTACAAGGCACGCGTATTTCAAAATACAGGAGAAGATTGGGACAACGTGAAACTCACCTTATCCACTTACGACCGCACCTATTCCGCGGTAAAACCAACAGCGGGTGTTTGGCGATTGGATTACACCGTTAACAAGCCAGTGGCTGTAAACAGTTCAATATCCAACCAAGTATATTACAGTCAAAATATGTCGTCTCCTGTTCAAGCACAAAGTGCTCAGAAACGCATGCTGGAAGATGAAAGCTATGAGGATGTTTCCTATACCTTTGTTCCTGGACAAAGCTTATCTACGATCAATCAAAACTTTTCCAATGTAGAATTTGACGTGAAATTACCTTACTCGATCAAGGCCGATGGAAGCCAAAAACTGATGGTCGTAATGAACGAAAAAGTCGAAGCCGATTTCTTCCACTACATGCTTCCACGCATGAACAAATATGGGTTCCTACAAGCAAAAATTGGCGATTGGGAAAATCTCAGCTTGCTTCCTGGAAAAGCCAATATCTACTTTCAACAGACAATTGTAGGAAGCACGATGATTGATCCAGCAGCAATGTCCGACACGATGGAACTGACACTCGGAAAGGATCAAGGGCTTGTTGCAACACGCAAGAAAATAAGCGAAGAAGAGCGTAAAGTTGGGTTGTCCAAACGTATCGTAAAAGAGTACACCTTTGAAATTGAAATCCGAAATAATTCGCGTGCCTCTGTTGATTTGACCTTGGAAGATTTAATTCCAATCACCAAAAATGAAGATATCAAGATTAAAATGGTAGAAGGAAACGGGGCCTACTTGAATGACACGAACGGAATGCTCACTTGGAAGTTAAAAATGAATGCTGGAGGAAAGGAAATCATTCGCTTCACCTACTCCATTGAACATGAAAAAGATAAGCCTGTTTCGTAAAAGAGGAAATTGATCCGAAAACCAACGTGTAACATTAAATGATGGATAATTGTTTAGTTGTTACACGTTTTCTTTTTCACACCATCCACAAGTTGAGCAACAGTTGGAAGCGGTATTTAGTAATCAATTTTCGCATCAGATAAAATGGTTAGGTCTAATTGCATCATTCTGTTTACAAATCTATGCGTATCTTTCGGTAGAAAAAAATTAAGCGTAAATAATGATCAAATACATTTCAAGTGCCGTCCTTCTGCTGACTGCATTCTTCGGATTAACACAGTCAGGAATTACCCCTCAACAACTAATTGAATTGAATCGCGTGAGCCCAATGGGAATCTCCAAAGACGGTTCGAAAGTGGTGTATGCCGTAAGCAAAGTAGATGTTGCAACAAACACAAGATCGAAAGAATACTACACCATTGGATTTGATGGAGGTCGCCCATTTCAAATCAAAGATCCATCGGAATATCTTCACGATCATGATGTTTCTCCAGATGGACGTTACAAAATCACCGTTCAAGATGTCAAATTGAAAAAGGTTTTCGGAACGGATTTTTATCCTGAACTGACAGAGTCGAATATGATGATTTACGATCAATTGAACTACCGTCACTGGGATCAATGGGAAGATGGAGCATACAGTCATTTGATTGTGGAACCTACTTCTGGTCGTGAGAAAAGTATCGATATCATGCTCGACGAACCTTATGACTGTCCAACAAAGCCTTTCGGTGGATCAGAAGACTACGTTTGGTGTCCGAAAGACCATAAAATCTTCTACGTAACCAAGAAGAAGTACGGAACGGAATATGCAGTAAGTACGAACACCGATATTTACGAGTATGATCTCGAAACGGGAAAGACGACCAATGTTACCGAAGGTAATTTGGGATATGACACAAATCCACAGTTCTCGTCGAAAGCGCGATTGGCTTGGCTTCAAATGAAGCGAGATGGGTACGAGTCGGATAAGAACGATATCATGATTATGATTGACTCTATTCCTGTAAACCTTACAGCAGCATGGGATGGAACTGTTAACAGTTTCCTTTGGTCGAATGATGGAAATACAATTTACTTCAATGCTCCTGTAAATGGAACCGTTCAATTATTCAGCGTTCCACTTCCAAAATCGGCAGATAAACTTGAGCTTCCAACGCAAATTACTTCAGGACAATTTGACGTAAACGGACTTGTAGGGCACAAGAAAAACACCATGGTTGTTTCGCGAAGAGACATGAATCACGCACCTGAATTGTATAGCGTGAATTTGAAAACAGGTGAAATGCACCAGTTGACGCAAGCGAACACTGATTTCTACAACAGCATCACGTTGAGCAATGTTGAAAAACGCATGGTAAAAACGACTGATGGAAAAGACATGTTGTGTTGGGTAATCTACCCACCGAATTTTGATCCGAATAAGAAGTATCCAACATTGCTTTATTGCCAAGGTGGACCACAAGGAGCCTTGAGTCAGTTTTACTCTTACCGATGGAATTTCCAATTGATGGCATCGCATGGCTACATCATCATTGCGCCCAACCGTCGAGGAATGCCCGGATACGGTGTTGAGTGGAACGAGCAGATTTCCAAAGATTACGGAGGTCAGAACATGGATGATTATCTCTCAGCTATCGATGATTTAGCAAAAGAACCATACGTTGATAAGAATCGTTTGGGATGTATTGGAGCTAGTTACGGTGGATACTCTGCCTTTTACCTCGCTTCGCACCACAATAACCGATTCAAAACCTTTGTTGCTCACGATGGAATTTTCAACTGGAAAAGTATGTATGGAACCACCGAAGAATTGTTCTTTGTGAATTGGGATTTGGGTGGTCCGTACTGGGAAAAAGGAAACAAGGATGTAGATAATGCCTACGGTCCTTTCAACCCGGTTGAACACGTACACAAATGGAATACTCCAATTTTGATTATTCAAGGAGGGAAAGATTTTCGCGTTCCAATTGGACAAGGATTAGAAGCATTCCAAGCAGCTCAACTCCAAGGTTTACGTAGTAAGTTATTGTATTTCCCAGAAGAAAACCACTGGGTACTTGATTATCAAAATAGCTTGATTTGGCACAGTGAATTCTACAAATGGTTGGGCGAAACATTGCCTCCGATTGATCGATAAGAAAACATAAACGAACAATTTGTTGGGAAGTGAAACTGATTTCACTTCCCTTTTTTTGCTCTACGCTTTTCATTTATCTATAAATGACTAATTTAAGGGCTGAACTATTGAAAAAACGAATCATGCAATTTCGAACGATCTTGTCATTGTTGAGCATTGGGCTTTTAGTCATTTCTTGCAAAAAACAGATATTTACCATTAATGAAGAAGTGTCTATCGGATTCAACTCGAACGTATTTATCGAAACGGATACGGACGATTTAGAAATTGGATATACTGAACTAATTAATGAATCACGGTGCCCACCTGGTGCGTACTGTGTCACAGTTGGATCGGTAGAAGTAAAACTAAAGGTAGATAACGATCACTATGTGTTAGGAATTCTGTCGGAGACTCCTGATTCCGTTGTTCATAATAACCACGTAGTAAAACTCCTTGCCGTGCAATACGACAGTGACGACGATTTCGGCAAGGAGAAAAAATCTTCTGTATTAATACAAGTTTACTAGTGCTCGCGTAGAATGAGCAACGGTACATTTGTCAGCATACTCAACTTTCGTGATGTACTTCTGTGAACGATTCGTTCAAAGAAACCGTAGGTTCTTGCCACCGCAACAATGAGGTCAGCATTTACGTCGCGCGCATAATCCAAGATATCGTCCTCTGCGAGTTTCAATTCTTTCACATGGAATCCGTGCGGTAAATCAACAAAGATGGTATCAAGAAGTAATGATTCGCGTTCTACGTCAATTACACCTTCTTCCTGACTCTCCAAGTGAAGAATATCCAGTTTTGCTCCTGTTTCTTTCACAATTTGTCGAATCGGCTTGAGTGTTTCATATCCCTTCACGTGTTTCAAATCAGAGGCAAATACCACATTTGAAATGGTGTGAATACCACAATCTTTTGGGTAAAGGAGAACTGGAACTTGTGCGTGCTTCACAATATTTGCCGCGTTACTTCCGAGTAACACTCCTTTTGCACCCGTAGCACCCGTTGTTCCCATCACGATCATATCGATGTCTTCATTTGCGACCATTTTCGTGATCACATCAACAAACATTCCTTGAATGGCGTGACCTTTAATCTCTAGCCCAGGATACTCCGTTCGAAAAGCCTTCAGTTCATTTTTCAATTCTTTCTCGCGATCTTCCTTTAGCATATTGTCGAGATCTACGGAAACCACAGCGCCTGAATACGGCATTCGGTATACATGCGTTAACCAAAAAACAGTATCGGGACCATTAAACGTATTAATGGCATAGTCTGCAGCCATCTTCGCATTCGCTGAGAAATCTGTGGGTATAATAATATTTTTCATGATTCGTTGTGTTTCAAATTCTTTGTTAAAGAACTCATTATGGACTAAAAATACACAAGGGTTAAAGGAAAAACTATGACTAAAATCAGTTTCGAAAAAATTCCATTTTTATCTGAACAAACTATTTGCTTTCGTGCTAGAGAAGCCACTTACAAATGTTCACTACATTTGTCTCATTCCACAATCTTTCTTCGAACAAGCCATGGATATCGACTTCACAAATATCAACTATTTAAAGGAAGGTAATGAGTATCAACAACGCGCCTATGAAGTATTGACGAAGCTTTGCATTTTCGAGGACCTGCGGGCATACCAGCCTTTATTGACGGGAACCATTCCCATTGAAATTGATTTGCCTGAAAGCGATTTGGATATTATCTGTTCTTGTTCAGATCATACGAAGTTTACGGAAAAGCTACGCTCTCTTTACTCGAGTCACAATCACTTCGAAATCTATACGGGCACCTGGAACGGTGTTGTTTCCACAGTTGCTACATTTCATGTCGATGAATTTGAGATCGAAATCTTTGGACAGGATTGTCCAAGTGAGCAGCAAAATGCTTACAAGCATATGATTATTGAGCATGCGATTCTTTGCAAAAAAGGTGATGAATTTAGAAAGGAAATCATTGAATTGAAAAAAGCAGGGATGAAAACAGAACCAGCATTTGCTAAACTGTTAGGGCTAGACGGTAATCCGTACGAAGCACTCTTGAATTTGACGCTTACTTGATGCGGTTCCTTCCGATATAATCAGGATAAAACTTCTTTTTGGATTGTCGCTTGCCACTTTTTTTGTCGTAGCCTTGACCAATCATTAAGGTTACATCTTCATTGTAAATGACCGCTGCAAACCAGATATTGGTTTCAAATTTGGCTCTCTTCAACGACTTCATTACCCTTTTCGACAATTTCCCACCCTTTACGATGAATTTGTGTGTTCCTACCTGCAGATAAATGTAGTTGATATCGAACGATTTTTTTAGGTGATAAATGGATGTATCGTATTTCACCGTGAAATCAGGATTCGTGAATAGATCTTCATCATTTAGTACACTCAAGTCGGTATTTGAAATCTTTTGAGATCCAATGTACACGGATGGCTTACCCAAATTTGCTACGGGATAGGCATGCGTATAAATGAACCTACTTTTCCCTCTCGACCAACCCAAAAAGGAAAGATGAACGATATTCGGTGCTTCTTCATTTACCTGTAGTTCCAGCTCCCATGTTTTCGCTTCCGTTTTGGTCACTTTCCAATCAAGGTGATTATTACTGACGATGGGTTGCAACGAATCAAAGTCAAAATACGATTGAATAATCAGTTTGTGCGGATACCCACGATAGAAGACTTCTTGAGTCGTTTCGGGATCATGAATACGCAGCTGACTACTTTGAACCGCATCATTGAATGCTCCAATTCCAATCACTTCCAATTCTACGCGCTCATTCAACTTTGCTAGTTCGTCTCTCTTTTCAGATTCATCCTTCAATTCATCCAAAATAAGCTGAGGAATCATTGGGTTTCTATTCCCCATGCCTTTTGCCGAAATGCGTCTTTCCGATAAATTAAATTCTGCCACTAGTTGCTTTAGCAATACTATCGAGCGGTTTTCAGACAAGCGTTCGTGTATAATACCTCCATCGAGTTTGGAATGAACCGAAAGTTGAAATTTCACCCCGGGATGACACAGGATAAAAGCCGCCAACGAAGCATATTTTGGACGTTCATCTTCGAAATTTGCCAAATCCGTACTGTTCGGCTCGAACTCGATAAAATCCAATCGAAAACGATCTCCAAGGTGGATCACTCCTTCTTCCTGAACCGCGTAAAATTCTTTTAATTCCTCAATCTCCGTCGTGCGGTATTCGCAGTCCATTTTTTGTTCCACGTCCTCGATTACTAGAATAACACGCTTATTTAGCTCATGAATCGAATCTCTTTTCGCGACATCTTTAATGGTGTACTTTGCTAGTTCTTCATCGGAAACAATCGGTTTATGCTCACCCCATCCTTTTCCTGAAAACCGACTTGGATCGAACCCTTCATCTTTGGTTAACCATTCAATGTACGATTCCGACATGATTTGAGTTGTCTCCAGGTTTCGCTCTTCACTTCCTCTTGAATCGGAATAGACATTAATCCCAACCGACAATCTCGGATTTTTATCGAGAAAACGAACCAATCTGTCCTTATCCGGTCCTGTAATGTTCCAGCCGCGGTAGTATGGTCCAGCCAGGATATCAATTTCAGTGAGGATGGAGTCTCCAATTACGAAGTAATCACTCTCAAACGTCTTATAGCTCTGTGCGGATGTGATTCCCGAGAAAAGTACAACGATAACAAGAGAGAAGAGTGCTCGCATTTGACGAATAAAGTGTTTTTGGTAAATATACGAAGTATGGGGGATTTGCCATGATGAAAATCAAAGCTTACCTCAAGAAATTAGACGTCTTCAAGAATAATTGCGTAATCGGAGAATTGATTTATTAACTCGGGATATTAACCGAAGTCATCTTCAATGATGTCTTCCCAAAATTTTATACTTTCCTCGATATATTCTTTCAGACTTTCAGGTAACCCCTCGTCCTTTAGAAGACTCCTACCGATGTCAATTGCGCTCTTGTATTCATCTAGGGTACAATCATATTGATATAAACAGGAAAGTGCGAAGAAACGCCAAATTTCTTCTCTTCTATTTTTTGCGAAATCTCTTGTTTAATCTCAGTAATGTCCTCTGAGAGGTTGGTTATATCTCCTCTACCCCGTCTTAAATGACTATTTTTCTAATCTTTTCGTATTCGCGGGAATACATCGATTAACGTGTAAGGTATAGAACAGCTGTACTTTCGATTCAAAAAACTGATAACAATCGATCTTACCCAATCCATACGATTTGGATATCAAAGGTAAGACTACAAAATGTCCAATATTTGTTTTTTAAATTCATCCATCCTAACAAATGAATGAGATCTGATAATAGATTTTAAATAATTCGACTTATCTGAGGATAAGAATTTCAAATCACTATGAATAGTCTCTTTTTTGAGAAGAAACAAAATGTACGAATCAACATAATACTCCGAACGCATCTTTGTTTTTTTTATAGGTCTACGTGTCGATCTATACAAGTTTGAATCCTCATTTTCCCTATTGAGAAAGAGTGATGTGTTTCGATCTGAGTGCTCTTGGCGACTCAATCGATAATAGTCTAAGCATTCACTCAATTTGAACAAAAAAGAAGCCCTATCCACTTCATAACTTTTTAAGAATTCTTTAAAAGAAAAGATATTACTTCCCTGTTCACTACCATATAATATACTTGAAAGAAATTCTTGAAAGAAATCTCGCAGATCTTCCAATTCATCAAGAGTGAAATCATCTCCCGATTCCAATTCTGACTTAAACTTAACAAGAAAATCAAAGTAACGAGTTGAGTACTCTATTAAATCAATTCTTTCATTATTGAATCGAAATTCATTTTTGAAGAGCTTAAGCTGATCTAAAAAAGATTCAGAATTCTGGAGAAAAAATAGCATCTGTGTGAATATCTTGTCTTTCAACTCTCCATCATCTAGCGTAGTTATTGCGTTGAATAAAAAATAACTCAAGCGCTGATTTACAATATTTTTTTCCTTAGCAAACTGAAAAAGCTTTAAAGCACTAAAAACTAACTGTTCGAAAACATCCAAAGAAATTAAACTGTAATGATCCTGAGTGAATTTTTCTTCAAGTGGCTTTAGACTCGGATAATATTCTATTGGATAATTATGAGTTGCGCTCAAGAAGCTATATTTACCATCAATTCTGCCATTATAAAAGTGATCAAGATAAATTCTCTTAGTCTCTCCTAACTCTCTCTGAAATCTAACACTCGAAAATTCTTTTAATATCCCCATTTATCCACAACCAATTGTTTTGACTTTTTTCCAGCGCCCTTTGTCCTTCTTATAAACCGTAATTTTCTTAACCTTACTATTGAAATCATCCAATTTATCAACTCCTATTCCATAAGCGCCTTTTTCATTAGACTTGGTTAAAATTTTATTCGTATTTGATTTTTCACCTCCTACTAGGTCCTCATAGTCCAAATTATCGGATTTCAAAAACTCATCCGCGCTATCATCCATATCAAACACAACCTTGTACGTAGAAGCTTTAGCTGTATCATAATCTTGCCCAACTGAAACCCACTTCGCCCCTCTCGAATTATTTTTACCGCGAACTAACCCCTTATTGTCCGCCGTAAGATTTGCTTCAGTCTCACTCATGGTTCTAATAATCTCAATCCAACCCAAAGGGTCGATAAAAACGTTCGTATCATGCACATAGCTATAAAATGAATATCCACCTTCTAGTCTTATGGGATCTTGGGAAATATAAACTCCTGCTGAACAATCGTAATACCTAAACCTATTATACGCCAACTCCGTTTCCTCATCGAAGTATTGTCCTTGATATAAGAACGGAATAAAGTTCTTCTCCCCTGATTCGCGTCTTGTTTCTCCGTAGATATTCAACTGACGACTCCAGACTTTCTCTCCCTGCTCGTCGTAGGCTTCGGTGGGTGTTCCTAAGTGATCAGTAATGATCGAATAGGATTTCTCGCCTTGAAGCTTCGCCATCGGGATGAAGGTTCCATCCTCGAAAATCCATGTGGTGAGGTTTTCTGGGGTGATGTGTTCGAGTTCGCCTGTCGTTTCGGCTCCGCCCAGCGTTCCTCCCTTTATTTCAAAGTTCGATTCATCAGTAGCTGTTGTCCATTCGTGTAGAGGAACATTGCCATCCCACACAAAGTATGTCGTTTGACCCTGAAAGGTCTTGGTGAGACGTCTTCCTAGTGCGTCGTAGGTGAACTCCACCTTCTTGCGGTCAGGGCGAACCACCGTTTTGAGCATTCCGCTTTGCGTCCAGCGGTACTTCCATACCTCTGTAACCGACTCCTTTTCAATCAGGTTACCCACTTCGTCGTAGGTATAGGTGTATTTCTCATCCTTGAGCAACTGACCCGCCTTGCCGTATTGTCTATCCTTCTTGTCTTTGGACTTGAACAAGTTCCCGATTTCATCCGGAAGTTTATAGTCCCAAGTACCATCCGAATAAGCTGCAGCTGATAGGTTCCCAAAGATGTCGTGTTCAAATCGAACAAGCTCTCCTTTGAGAAGGTCTTCAATCGATCTGAGGCGATCGTTCACATCCCACTTGTAGCGCTTGTTGCTTTGTATCTTCTCTTTGGAACTGACGCTATGACCTGTTGGGCGACCATTCTTGTCGCGCTCCCATGAACTGGTTACTTCGCCCGGTAAGCTACGCTCGATTTCCAAGCCCAATAAGTTGCGGGTGATGTCAACCTCCCAGCGGTTTGTTTGACCTTCCTTGTTGATCGTTTGCTCAACGGTAGTATTGAGGATATGACCCAGCTTGTTGCGCTCGATATTGATATCGGCTCCCAAGCTACTTTTAAGTCCAATACGTTGACCTAAGCGATTGTATTCATTGTCGATGCGGATGCCGTTTTGGATCTCTGCCAGAACGCGTCCTGTTTCATCTCTTTCTAAACTTACAACTCCGTTTTCGTTCACCGCTTCGATGAGCGATCCACTTTTGTCGTAAGTGTATATTTCTTGTTGACCATCATCGTAGGTGATGATGCTTACA